>Ga0209060_10000068_pt1 | contig 277103 bp, 254 predicted proteins | sample Coa_R1_8_FD_187155 | JGI IMG/M metagenome (GOLD analysis project Ga0209060, IMG submission 187155) | Surface soil microbial communities from Centralia Pennsylvania, which are recovering from an underground coalmine fire - Coalmine... | ecosystem: Environmental > Terrestrial > Soil >... | reverse complement strand
CTGACGCCCGCGCATGAAACCGAACAGATTGCGCAGCAGGTGGGCGCTCGCGACCCAGAGGCCGACCAGCACCGCCCATAACGAACGCGCCCCGGTCACACTCGGCGCCGGACGCGCGACTTTCACTACTCGAACCGCCATCAGGGTTGCTTCACACTTTCGCGCGGATGCCGCAACTAACAGATTTGCCCAATCCGGCCTGCCGTATCAATCTTTGCCCGCCAATCAGGCCGGCGAGGGCCGCGGCGAGGATGCAGCGCGCCCGTCCGAGGGTTGCCCGGCTTTCGCCGGCAGCCATCCGCCGCGTATGGCCAGCATCGCCGGGATAATGCTTGCCAGACCGGCCACCGCGACCCACATCCACGCGCCCCAGCCGTAACGGCTGGACACGATCGCGACCAGCGGACCCGAGATCGCTATCCATCCGCGATAGATCAGCTGAAAGAACGACCATCCGCTGGCCTGCAGGGCGGGAGAGATATCCTCGAGCAGCTCGGAATATTGCGCGCACCATGGAATAAAGGCAAAAGCCACCAGGCCGCCCAGCAGGAACATTACCGCGGTCAGCTGGTGCGGCGGCAGCGGATTGGCGAACGTGCCAATCCACCAGATCAGCACGGCCAAAGCGCCCGCCGTGCCGACCAGGACCAGCGGCTTGCGCACGCGCAGCCTGTCCGACAGCCATCCCGCGGGCACCAGCATGAACAGGTTGAGCAGCCAGAAATACGAGGACATCTTGTCCGCTTCCGCGGTGGTGTAATGGAATGCGCGATTGAACATCACCGGAAAAAAAGTCTGGCTGGTGATCGGCAGGGTCAGGAAAGCCACGCACGGCACCACCAGTACCCACACCTGCCACCGGCTCAGCAATTCCCTGAATGCAGCGCCACCACTGTGCGGAACTTCGCTCGCGCTCGCTTCGCGCAGGTGTTCCGCCGGGTTCGCGGCCGCCGTCGCTTCGCTCTCGACGATGGTCAGGCGCAGGTTCGGATGCAGGTCCTTGAGCCACAGCAGCACCGGGATATACATCGCGATCGCGAGAATGCCCATTATCCAGATCTGCGATTGCCAGGTGCCCAACAGGGGCAGCGTCTCGCCGCTGATGAAGTTCCACAGGAAAATGCATCCCACCGCGCCGACCGTGAGCAGGCCGAAAGCCGCGCCGCGGCTCACGCGCGGCGACATGTCGCGGGTGAGCCCGCCAAGCGCGCCCCACATCAGGCCGGCCGTCAGGTTCATCGCACCGCGGATGATCACGAATGACCAGAAGCCGGTCATCAGCAGGTTGGCGAACGTCAACACGATGATGATCGCCAGACACAGGTCGATAACGATGATGCGGCCGTGGCGGTCGGCCAGCGGCCCGCCGATCATCGCCGACGCGCCCGAAAGCAGAACCGCGCAGAACAGGAAGCCGGTGAAATCCTCGAGGCTGAAATGCAGCGACGGGATCCACAGCGGCAGCAGCGGCGCGAACTGAAACTCGTAGAACGAAACGATCGTCGCCAGCACCGTCAGCATCAGCATCGCCCAGCGATGCGCGCCGACGGGGTAGGTCACCAGTGTCCGATTGGTGGCGATATAGCCCTTGAGGCCACCCGCGTCCGAAGCCGCTGCGCTCGCCATAGCCTTGCCTCCTGTGGCAGTCCGCCGGCTCGCGATACCGGTTCGCCAGCCCAGAGTGCGTCAACTGATCGCCTGACGGCAAGCCCTTTTGCAGCCGCGCCGCGACCGATTGTCAGCGGCTCTTTGAATTCTGCGCGTCGGCGCCGGCGAGCATCGCGCCCCCTGCGCCGAGCGCCTCCAGCGAAAGGCCGGCGAAAGATGGACGCGCCCGGCCCAGCGCTTCCCATGTTCGCGCCGGCTCGAAAGCGCGTGCCTGATGATCGATTGCGCTCAACAGGCGAGTGAAAATCTCGCCATCGCTGAGCCATCCCGGCGCCGTCTCGATCGCTTTGTAGATACGCTGCGTACGCCCGGCGTGATTGACGAAGGCACCATCCTTTTCGGCGAAGGTGGTGGTGGGAAACACGACCGTCGCCGGTTCCAGGCGCGGATCCAGGTTGAGTGCGTGTACAATCAGCAATTCGAGTTTGCCGAATATCGCCCGCAGCCGCTGCGGGGCAACCCGGTCGGTTATGTCCAGCAGATCGGTGCCGCAGATATACAGCCCCTTAATCTCACCTGATTCAACCGCGCCCAGCAGATCGTTAACCCCGTCGTCGCCGCCGCTGACCAGCCCGAGTTCGCGCACGCCGCGCGCATTCGCCGCCTTCTCGGGCTTGATCAGAAAATCGTCGGCGTAACCGCGCGGCACCGCCATCGCGAGCCTTTTCGCGCCAATCGCATTCATCAACTGGCCGAATGCGAAATTCTCCTCGACGGTAAGATGCGGGGACACGAATGCTCCCAGAGCGCCGCCGCCGTGACGCGTCGTTAGCGTCGCGATCGCCGAAGACGCGCGCGCGAGGGCTTCCTTAAAGCTCACCTGCGCGAGCGCGCCGCCGTCGCCGGCCGTCGCCATCGGCGCGCGCAGGCGCGCGGGCGCGTTGACGAACTTGTAGTCCAGCCGCCCTTGGTCACACATCCAGGTGTCGTTGACCGCGTCATTGCGGCGCGGCAGCAGGCGCCAGATGCGGCCGCGCGCTTCACAGATCATGATATTGCAGCCGTTGGAGCATCCCGGACAGACGCTGGCCGTCTCCTGGAGAAACCACACACGCATCCGATGGTGGAAGTCCTTGCTTTCGAGCGCGCCTACCGGACAGATATCCGCGGTGCAAATCGAATAGTCGTTGTCGAGCCGGCGATCGTGGACGTCGAGCACGGAGCGATCGCCGAGATTGAACACCGCCAGCTCTCCGGTCTTGCTGATCTCGCGGCAGAAGCGCACGCAGCGGCGGCACAGGATGCATCGCTCCTGGTCGAGCAGCATGCGCTCACCGATGTCCACGCGTTTCTCGTGCTTGCGCCGCGGCTCGAGCGTCCGTGCATGGCGGCTGCCGAAGCGCATCGCATAGTTCTGCAGCCAGCACTCGCCCGCCTTGTCGCAGATCGGACAGTCCAGCGGATGATTGATCAGCAGCAGCTCGAGCACGCCGCGCCGCGCCAGCGCCACTTCCGGGTCGGCCGTATGCACCACCATCCCGTCGCGCACCTGCGTGTTGCACGAGATCTGCAGCTTCGGCATGCCTTCGATCTTCACCTGGCACAGCCGGCAGCTGCCGTCGATGCTGAGCTTGGGATGGTAGCAGTAGTGCGGGATGTCCAGCCCGGCGTCGAGCATCGCCTGCAGCAGCGGCGTGCCTTCGGGCGCTTCGATCGCGCGCCCGTCCACCGTGACTTTCACGGTTTTCGGCGCGCTCGCGGTGGCCGTCGCGGCGGCGCTAGTCGAGCTTGCGCCCGCTGCCATGGAGGTCCGCCCACAGTTGCGGTTGACGTTCGTGCTGGACGCGGTATTGGAGCTTGATCAGGCCGTCGAGCACGGCCTCCGGGCGCGGCGGGCATCCGGGTATGTACAGATCGACCGGGATGATGCGATCGATACCTTGCAGCACGGCGTAATTGTCGTAAGGACCGCCCGAGCTGGTACAGGCGCCGAACGACACGACCCATTTCGGTTCCGCCATCTGCTCCCACACGCGGCGCAGGATCGGAGCCTGACGCTGGGTTATCGTGCCGACCACGAACAGCAGGTCAGCCTGGCGCGGGGTAAAGCGCGGCAGCGCCGCGCCGAAACGATCGATATCGTAGCGGGGGCCGGCGACCGAGAAATACTCCATCCCGCAACACGCAGTCACGAACGGATAGCTGAAAAAGGAATACTTGCGCGCCCATTGCACCGCGTCCTGCAGCCGCGTCAGGGCAAAACTTTCGGGAAAGGCCGCGCTCTCGTCGTTGAGCGAATGGCGCGCCATCCCGCCGCGCACCATGAAGGCCGAGTACCTGCGTTTCGAACCAGCCATATCCGCATATCCTTTCGCGAAAGGGCCTTCGAGGGCAAGAGTAACGGAGTCCCGTTCAGCGCGCCGCCGCCCGAGCGAGCGGCGGCGCGGCGCATTGCCGCGCCTCTCGTGCACCGCGCCGGACGCGCGCATCGAGCGCGCGCCTGGCCGAATGCGGTTGAGGTTTGTGGAAAGTCTCGGATCAGAAGCCGCGGCTGCGTTTTTCGCGCTCGGCGAGTTCGAGATCGGCCTCGACCATCATCTCGACGAGCTGCGTGAAATTGACCCGCGGCTGCCAGCCGAGAATGCGGCGCGCCTTGGAGGCATCGCCCTGCAGCAGATCAACCTCGGACGGGCGCAGGTAACGCGGGTCGGTCTGGATGTATTTGTGCCAGTCGAGCTTGAGTAGCTCGAACACGCGCTCGAGGAACTCCTGGACCGAATGGGTTTCGCCGGTCGCGATGACGAAATCGTCGGGCTTGTCCTGCTGCAGCATCATCCACATCGCTTCGACATAGTCGCCGGCGAAGCCCCAGTCGCGCCGCGCGTCGAGGTTGCCGAGCGCGAGGCTGTCCTGCAGGCCGAGCTTGATGCGCGTGGCGCTGCGCGTGATCTTGCGCGTGACAAAATTCTCTCCGCGGCGCGGCGATTCGTGGTTAAACAGGATCCCGTTGACGGCGAACAGGCCATACGCTTCGCGGTAGTTGACGGTCTGCCAGTGAGCGTAAACCTTGGCGCAGGCATAGGGGCTGCGCGGATGAAAGGGCGTGGTTTCGCGCTGCGGCACCTCGGCCACGCGCCCGAACATCTCCGACGACCCCGCCTGATAAAAGCGCGCGGCGCGGTTATGGCGCTTGTTATGATCGCGCAGCGCCTCGAGCAGGCGCAGCGCGCCCAGCCCGACCACGTCGGCCGTGTACTCCGGCTGATCGAACGAGATGCGCACGTGCGACTGCGCGGCGAGATTATAGACCTCGTCCGGGCGCACCTGCTCGATAATCGCGCGCAGCCCGGTGCCGTCGCCGAGGTCTCCGTAGTGCAGTTGCAGCGGCGAGGAGCCGGGGCCGAAACCTTTGCGGATATGATCGATGCGCCCGGTGGCGAAGCTCGAGGTGCGGCGCACCACGCCGTGCACCTCGTAACCCTTGCGGATGAGAAACTCGGCGAGATACGAGCCGTCCTGGCCGGTCGTCCCCGTGATCAACGCAACCTTAGCCATCTTCTTCCGTTCCTGCGCGCCGCCTAGTCGCCGGGGACCAGACGGTGCGAGTCGCTGTCGAAGTGCTGGGTCGAGAACTCGTACAGTTCCGCATCCTCCAGCGCTTCCATTTGATGCACCAGTCCGACCGGGACGTCCATGCATTCGCCCGCCACCAGCTCGAACTCCTCCACCACCTCGGCGCCGGGGGATTCCTTGACCCGTACCTTGAGCCGGCCCGCGCGCAGGTAAAAGGACTCATTCTTGATCTTATGAAAATGCAGCGAGCAGCGCTTGCCCCTGCGAATCTCAAGTATTTTGCCGCAGTAGAGATCGCCGTTGACGATCCAAACTTCGCGACCCCATCCCTTGGGCACGACTTTTACCGGTTTGCGCGCGCGGCTCATCGCTTTCGCGTCTCCCTTTGACGCGTGTCGCCGGACACCTAGGCATCATTGCCAGCTATCCGGCTCCACCTACAATGCCAGAAGGCGACAAAACGCACTAGCGGTCCCTCCCGGCTCATCGCAACTCGCTGGCCGACATCCCGCGATCGGGCGACCGTTCACGCGACCGACGGGCGCACTACGGGGGAAGGGGTCGGCGCGACCGCAACCTTCTCCTCGCTGTTTCCGGCGACATGGCCATCGGCCGGAACCGGCGCAAATTCGCTGACCGCGATCGAGAAGCGCTGCAGCGGCAGCCCGTGCGCGTCAGCGAACGCCTTGAGCATCGAGAGCCGCGCCTCGCCGAGAGTGTCCGTCGCGATCAGTATCCGGTGAAAGCCGGTCGCGGCGAAAATACGCGACAAATCGTCGAGCGGGCCCAGCACCTGATGGCCATGGACCAGTTTGCCGGCCTTGAAGGCGTCGTCATCGACAAAGCCGACCAGCGTGCGTCGATCGTTGCCGGCAAAGATGTAGCGCACGGCCGCCTCGCCCATGCGGCCCGCGCCCACCACCAGCACGCGCTCGGTCGGCAGCGCCAGCAGCGCCAGTCCGCGCCGCTGCATCTGGAAGGACATGCGCGTGAACACCAGCAGGTTGAACAGCAGCCCGACGTAGATCACCGCAACCGAGCCGGACACCTCGAGCCGGACGAACATCGAGACGATCCCGACCAGTGCGCCGGCAAGCAGCGCGCCATTGGCGAAGCGGATGAAGTCGGCAATGCCCGCGTACCGCCACATCCCGCGATACACGCCGGTCGCCGCAAAAGCCACATAGGTGGCGACGAAGAACACCGGCACGGTGAGGATCATCGAATGGACCATGCCGTCGTTCAGCCTGAAGTCGCGGCGCAGCAGGCACGCGCCGAAGTAGGCTGCCGGAATCAGCGCAAAATCCAGCACCGCCTCTGCCAGCCGCCGCTTGTAGCCCAGGCTCAGAATATAGCGCGCGAAACCCTCCAGCCGCGTGTATGCCATCCCCGGCGCGCGTCCCTCGAAGGTGAGATCGACCATGAACAGCGCCATCACCCCGATGCCCGCGATGACGAACGGCAGCACGCTCAGCAGGTAGGCATGCGACAGCAGCGTGGCGCCCGCAGCCAGCAGAGCGCCGGTCGCCGCGAGCGCCCAACTCACGGTCACCGCGCGCGGCACGGTCAAGCCGAGCATCAGCAAACGATGATGCGAATGGTCCAGGCCGCGGCGCGAAATCGGATTACCCGTCGCCAGCCGCGACGTGGTCACGATCGCCGTGTCCAGCAGCGGCACCAGCATCACCAGCACCGGGAAAACCGCGATCGAGAGATGAGAATTGCGCTGTAACGCGGCTCCCTGCAGGGCCAGCGCGCCCAGCAGAAAACCCATCGGCAATGCGCCGCTGTCGCCCATGAAAATCGACGCCGGATAAAAGTTGTAGAGCAGGAAAGCGCCCAGCGTCGCCGCGCCGGCCAGTGCCGCGCACGCCAGACCGATATCGCGCGACCACCATGCGACGACTCCAACCGCGCCGGTCGCCGCGATTCCGACCCCGGCTGCAAGCCCGTCGAGACCGTCGATCAGGTTGAATGCGTTGATGATCGCGACCATCCAGAAGCCGGCGAAGGCCACGTTGATAAGCGGCCATCGCGTGACTTCCGGGGCGGGCGGTCCAGCCCACAGAAACCACGCAACTACCGCGAGCTGCGCCATCAGCTTGCGACCGGGCGATAGTGCAACCGCATCGTCGAGCAACCCCACCGCGAGCAGCGCCAGCATCCCAGCCGCCATCCAAAGCGGCAGTTCGCCGACGATCGCGAGGCCCGCGAGCACGCCGAGCACGATCGCAACGCCACCCATTACCGGAGTCGGCTCGCTATGCCCGGTCTCGCCCGACGGGGCGGCGACGATGCCCAGGCGCGACGCGACCGCCCGGACCGCCGGAACCAATATCGCCGCGCCCGCGAAGGAAATCGCGGCACATACGGCAATCTTCTCTAAAGCGGCGCTCATGGGGCTTTGGGTCGTGCTCTATCGGGCCGAGCAGACTGGATCCCGATCAGTGCCGAGAATGGTAACTTTTTGTCGAGGGCGCGCATATAAGACAAAAGCGGACTTAGCCTGCCAATTTTCATCGAGCATGGGTTCATCAATGCTCGATTAAGCTCTCTTGGAGCTAATTAAATATAACTGAACGTTTCGTACGATGCAATGAATGACTGAAGAGCCGTGCGGCTTCACGGATATCGTGACCGCATCGGCTCCGATCCGTCAGATGTGACGGGCAGTGGCGGGGAAAACGCCCTAATCTGAACGCAGATCGTCGCTGAGCGCCTCACCGAGCGCGCCTTGGATCGGTGCGCGCGCGTGGAGGTGTGGATGGTCCACTTCGATCGCAATCGCGCCGGCGGCCGCCAGGTCGTCGAAGCGCGAGGCGTCGGCGCCGAGCGGAAAGGCGATGAACTGGACCGCGCTTATCTGATCCGCCGCCATCTGCCGCTGGTCAAAGCGCGCAGCCGCACGACGGTTGCCCAACGCGATCCACAGGTGACGTTCGAGACCGACCAGCCGCGCCAGCGCGGCGTCACGCTCCGCGGGATCCGCATATTCGATCAGCAGCGTCGCCGACAGTTCGCCGGCGCGCGGGATGAGTTCGTTGTAGACCGCGAGTTCAGCGCTTACCGCGGCGTCTTCGAATATGCGCTCGGTGCGCAGGATTTCCTGGATCTGGTACCAGACGGTCTGGCGGTTCTCGAAGAGCAGCGTGAAATGCGGACCGACCGCGAGCCGCCTCCTTGCCTTTTCCGCGATGCATAACGGGCGCAGCAGCGATCGGACGCGGTCGTAGGTCGTGAGCGGCAGCACCTCTTGCGCACTTATCGGCTTCACACCCTCACTCCTCGGCGCCAGCCGGAGGCGCGGGCGGCGGCACCGGCGTGGCGAAGCCGTCTGCTTCGTAAGCACGGGCCAGAATCTCCACCGGATTCAGCGGCCGCACGCCGATCGCCTGCTCGATTTGAATCGCCGCCAGCGGACAATCCGAAGCCAGCACCGCGGCTTCGGCGTCTTTCATGCCGCTGAAGGCCTTCTCGCCCCATTGCATCGAAAGCCTGAAGAACTCCTTCTTCATCGCCCAGGTGCCGTCGTGCGCGGTGCAGGCGTCCACGGTCGCGACCTCGGCGCCGGGAATCGAGCGGACCAGGTCGCGCGAGCGCAGGCCGATATTCTGGGCCTTCAGATGACACGGCACGTGGTAGGCGACCTTGCCCGGAGTGGAGCGGAAGTTGCGGTCGAATTTGCCCTCGCGCCGCAGCGCGTACAGCAGCTCGTGCGGATCGGCGACGGCAGCCGCCAGTTCGCGCGCCTCGTCGGTGTCGAGCAGCAGCGGATATTCGCGCCGCATGGTCAGCGAACAGGTGGGATTGATCGCGGCCACGCGATAGCCCTGGCGCACGAGCGGCAGCAACCTGGCGACGTTGGCGCGCGCCAGCTTCTGCGCGAAGGCGACGTCGCCGCCGTCCATCGCCGGCATTCCGCAGCAGTTCTGCGCGGGCGACGCGATCGCGCAGCGGTTGCGCGCCAGCACCGAGACCAGCGCGCGGCCAGGCGCGGGATTGTAGTAGTTCACGAAGCAGGTGTGGAAAATCGCCACCTTGGCCGCGGGCTCCGCCGGCGCAGGCGGAAGCGGATTGCGGCCGAGCCATTTCTCGAACGTCTCGCCGGCAAAATCGGGCAGCTTCTTGTCGCGCGCGATGCCCAGCAGCTTCTCCATCATCGCGCGCTGAAACGCGTTGCGGCAGGCCCAGTTGGCGAGCTTCGGCAGCGTCGATCCGAGCTGGCCGAGCCGGTCGGGATTGCCGAGCATCTTCTCGCGCAGCGCGACGCCGCGCGCGCGCGCCTCGACCGCGCGCGCGCGCAGGATGAGGCGCGGAAAATCGAGCTGGAACTCATGGCCGTCCCGCGGCGTGTACGGGCATCGCACTTCGCACAGCTTGCATCCGTAGCAGAGATCGACCACGCGCTGTTTCTGTTCGCCGCTCATCCGGCGCACGTCGCCGTCGACCTGGTCGAGCGCGCCGAACAGCTCGGGAAACGACGGGCACAGGTTGAAGCACAGGCGACAGCCCTGGCAGATGTCGAACACGCGCTCGACCTCGCGGTCCAGCGCGGCGCGCTCCCAGTACTTGGGCTCGGTCTGATTGTAGGTAAGCGCGTCGGTCGGTCGCGACTCGATTCGTTTCATCTTGAGCGGCTACCAGGCGATCTCGCGGACGTTCTCGGAAAAGGCGCGCTGGACGTCATCCGCGCGCGTCCCCGCCGTCGGCATCCGCGCGCGCCATACCGCGCGCGCGGAGTGATGGGCGGACGGTTGCGGCGGCCGAACCGGTACACCGGCTCGGCACGCGGCGCGCGCTCGCGCGCCGGTGCCGAAGCGATTCGATTACAGCGTTTCGGTGGCTTTCTGGAAGCGTCCGGCGTGCGACTTCTCGGCCTTGGCCAGCGTCTCGAACCAGTCGGCGATTTCGCTGAAGCCCTCCTCGCGCGCGGTCTTCGCCATGCCCGGGTACATGTTGGTGTATTCGTAGGTTTCGCCGTGCACGGCGGACTTGAGATTCAGCATCGTGTCGCCGATCGGCTGATCCGTCGCCGGGTCGCCGACCTGCTTGAGATAATCGAGATGGCCGTGCGCATGGCCGGTTTCGCCCTCGGCGGTGTCGCGGAACAGGCCGGCGATCTCGGGCTGACCTTCGACGTCGGCGACCTTGGCGAAGTACAGATAGCGGCGGTTGGCCTGGCTCTCGCCGGCAAAGGCTTCCTTCAGATTGGTGTGAGTCTTGGTTCCTTTTAGGTTCTTCATGTTGCTTCTCCCTGAGTGCCCCTGTGATTGACGCGGCGCATCGGGCCGCGTTCGGCGCAAGCTGTGAGGCGGCAGTCGACGTGCGGCTCGCCCGCGCGAGCGCAGCGGCTGGCAATTCTGCCTCTTCCTGCTAGATGATAATTATTATCATCCGGCTTGCGCCGGTCAAGCGCGCCGCGCGCGAGCAACCTGCGCGCCGTGGACCGCGCGAACGGAAAACCTAGCGTGATGCGGAGACGCGCGGCGCCGCCGCCGGCGCGGCCGCGTTGAGCTCGCTTTCGAGCGCTTCGATGTCCGCGGCCGACAGGCTGAAGTAGCGCGCCTGCGGATGATGAAAAACCATCGCGCTCACCGAACTCTCGGGATCCATCATGAAGCCTTCGGTCAGCTTGACGCCGATCGCGTGCTTGTCGACCTCGAGCAGGCGAAACAGCTTCTCCTGGTCCTCGAGGCGCGGACACGCCGGATAGCCGAAGGAAAAGCGCTTGCCGTGGTACTGCGCCTGATGCAGCTCCTTCATCGTGAGCCCGGGCGGATCGCCGAAACCCCACATCCGGCGAATCTTCTGATGCAGCAGCTCGGCGAAGGCCTCGGCGCCCTCGAGCGCGAGCACCTGCAGGATATGCGAACGCAGGTATTCGCCGCGCTCCTTCCATTGCTCGGCCAGCGCGCGCACGCCGGTGCCGATCGTGGTCACGAACATGCACAGGTAATCAGTCCGTCCGGATGAACGCGGCGCGATATAGTCGGCCAGGCACAGCCCCGGCTCGTCGCTCTGGCGTCCGAAGGTGAAACTCTCGAGCACCGTCCGCCCCTCCGACGCATAGACCATCACCGTGCGATCGCCGTCGGAGCGCGCGGGGAAAAAGCGATAGACGGCGCCGGCCGCGATATCGTCGCGCGCGAGCATCACTTCCTCGACCGCGGCCACCGCGTCGGTCAGCTCGCGCGCGCGCGCGTCGCCGGCGGCGTGCGCGGCCTCGTAGTTGCGCAGCCCGAGATGCCGTGTGTAGAGCATGACCGGATTGATGTAGCGAAAGATCTCGCCCAGGTCATAGCCGCGCAGCACATGCGATTTCAGATCGGGCGGCTGCGGAATCTCGATATCCTGGCGCACGCTCGACGGGCGGCGGCCCGCGCGCGGCTGCGGCGCCGCCGGCCGCGCCGCGCTCGCGAGCAGCTTGCGCGTCTCGGCCTCGAGCGACTTGCGCAGCGCCGCGCGCCGCTCCTCATCCATCAGTTGGTTGGCGAGATCGAGCCCTTCCATCGCGTCGTTGGCATAGGCAACCATCCCGTCATACTCGGGCGCGATCTTCATGCGCGTGAAGCGCGCCGACAGCGCCGCGCCGCCGACCAGGATCGGGCAGGCGATGCCTGCGCTCTTCAGGTCCTGCGCCGTCGCGACCATCATCTGCGCCGATTTGACCAGCAGGCCGGAAAGTCCGATCGCATCCGGGCCGTGCTCGTTGACGGCCTTGATCAGCTCTTCGGGCGGCACCTTGATGCCCAGGTTGACCACGCGGTAGCCGTTGTTGCTCAGGATGATATCGACCAGGTTCTTGCCGATGTCGTGGACGTCGCCCTTGACCGTGGCGAGCACGATCGTGCCGCGGCTCGCGCTCTCGGTTTTCTCCATGTGCGGTTCGAGATAGGCGACCGCGGCCTTCATCGCTTCGGCCGATTGCAGCACCTCGGCGACGATCATCTGGTTCGAGTTGAACAGCCGCCCGACCTCGTCCATCCCCTTCATCAACGGGCCGTTGATGATTTCGAGCGCGGAGCGCGCGCTGAGCGCCTCGTCCAGGTCCTCGAACAGCCCCTCTTTGGAGCCCTCGAGGATATAGAGTCCCAGGCGCTCGTCGAGCGGCAGCGAACGGCGCTGTTCGACATTGGGCTTGGACTTGCGCGCGCGGAAGTAGCCCGCGAACGCGGCGATCGGATCGTCGCCGCGCCACCAGATGAGGTCCTCGGCCAGCCGGCGCTCCTCCTCGGGCACCGAATGATAACGCTCGAGCTTCTCGGAATTGACGATCGCCAGATCGAGCCCGGCCTGCACGCAATGATAGAGCATCACCGAGTTCAGCACTTCGCGTCCCGCATCGGGCAGGCCGAAGGAGACGTTCGAGATGCCGAGCACGGTCTTGCATCGCGGCAGCGCGGCCTTAATCAGCGCGATGCCCTCGATGGTCTCGACGGCCGAGCCGATATAGTTGCGATCGCCGGTGCCGACCGGGAACACCAGCGGATCGAAGATGATGTCCTCGGGCTCGACGCGATAGCGTTCGGTCAGGATCTTGAAGGACCGCTCGGCGATAGCGAGCTTGCGCGCGCGCGTGATCGCCTGCGCCTGTTGCTTGTCCTCGTCGATACATCCGACCACCAGCGCCGCGCCGTAGCGCCGCGCGAGCGGGACCACGCGCTGGAAGCGCTCTTCGCCGTCCTCGAGGTTGATCGAATTTATGATCGACTTGCCCGGCGCGCGCTTGAGCGCCTCTTCGATCGCGCGCGCGTCGGTCGAATCGATCATCAGCGGGACCTTGACCTTCTTGACCTCGATCTCGAGAAAGCCGGTGAGATCGGCGATCTCGTTGCGATCCGGGTCCTGCAGGCAGACGTCGAGCACGTGAGCGCCCCGGCGCACCTGCAGGCGGCCGATCTCCGCCGCCTCCTCGAATTTGCCCTCCGCGATCAGGCGCTTGAACTTGCGGCTGCCCAACACGTTGGTGCGTTCGCCCACGATCACCGGCCGCGTGTTCTCGTCGATCGTCAGCGCTTCGATACCCGAAACCACCGAACGCCTTAGAGTTGAAGGCTGTCGCGGGCGCTTGCCCTCAGCCATCCGCGCCAGCATGCGGATGTGCTCGGGCGTCGTGCCGCAGCATCCGCCGACCAGGTTGACCCAACCGGCATCGACGAAGCGCTCGAGCTTGTGCGCGAGCGATTCGGCCGATTCGTTGTAGCGGCCCTCTTCGTCGGGCAGGCCGGCGTTGGGCACGCAGGCGACGTCGAAGCGGCAGATCTGCGAGAGCGTGCGCAGATGGTCGGTCATGAAGTCGGGTCCGGTCGCGCAGTTAAGACCCATCCAGATGAGCTCGCGATTGGCGAGCGAGGTGTAGAAAGCCTCGATATCCTGTCCCGCCAGCAGCGTGCCCATCGTCTCGATCGTGCCCGAGACCGCCACTGCCACCTCGATGCCGGTGCGCGCGATCGCGCGTTCGATTCCGATGAGGCCCGCCTTGCAGTTGAGCGTGTCCTGCACCGTCTCGAGCAGGAGCAGATCGACGCCGCCCTCGATCAGCCCCTCGGCCTGCTCCTGGTAGGCCTGCGACAACTGGTCGAAGGTGACGCCGCCGGTGACCGAGATAGCCTTGGTCGTCGGACCCATCGAGCCCGCCACGAAGCGCGGGCGCTGCGCGGTGGCGGCACTGTCGGCGGCCGCGCGCGCGATCTCGGCCGCGAGCCGGTTGATCTCGCGCGCATGCGCCGCAATACCGTATTCGGCGAGCACTATGGATGTGGCGCCGAAGGTGTTGGTCTCGATAATATCCGCGCCGGCTTCGAGAAAGCTCGCGTGCAGCTCGGCGACTTTATCGGGACGGCTGCGCACGAGATTCTCGTTGCAGCCTTCCAGTTGCGGGCCGCCGAAATCGGCGGCTTCCAGGTGCATGTTCTGAATCGAAGTGCCCGCGGCGCCGTCGATAATGACGATTCGGGCGGCCAGGACGTCGCGCAAAAGGCGGATACGGTCTGATATGTTTCTCATCGGTGCAGGCGCAACCCGGCCCTGTGTCAGCCTATCCGAGCGGAGCCTGACGGGCAATTTCGGCCGACGCGGCGTGCGCGGATGCTTTGTATTTGGCGCGCAACTTCTGTAACGGATCGCTGACAACCGAAGATCGGGGAGTCTCGACGAATCGGGAACTTTCGACGGATCGGGAACTTCGTCCTGGGCGGCGGTTGACCGTGATTCAGGATGCGCCCGCCCAGACGTGACCCGGCGTCGAGGAGACGCAAGGAGACACCACAATGATACCCGCATGGCTTTCGCTGCTCGACGCTATCGTGGCGCTGGTGCTGCTGGCGGTGGGGATTCTCGGCCCGCACTTCAACCTGGTGCTGCCGATGGCGGGCTTCTCGATGTTCCTGTTGAGTTTCCTGATGGCCCTGCTTGCGCTGCTGATCGGGCTCGTCGGGCTGTGGCGCACCGCCGCGCCCGAGCGCCGCGCCGGCCGGCCCCGCGCGGTCGCCGGCGTCATCTTGAGCCTGCTGGTCGCCGTCCCGGTCGGCGCGGTCATGTGGCGCTGGATGTCGATGCCGTACCCGGAGATCAACGACATCACGACCGACTACGATAACCCGCCCGAGTTCGTGCAGCCGCCCGGTATGTCGCCCGCCCAGATGAAGTACGATCGCGCGAAGTTCCAGCCCGTGCAGAGCAGGGATTACCCCGCGCTCGCGCCGCTGAAGCTCGATGGCACGCCGGATGACGCCTTCAACAAGGTCGCCGGCGCAGCCAAGGCCCGCCCCGAATGGATCATCATCGTGGCCGACCCCAAAACCCACACCATCGAGGGCGTCGAGGTCTCCCACCTGTTCCACTTCATCGACGATTTCGTGATCCAGGTGCGCCCCGGTCCGGACCCCAACACCAGCCTGGTCGAGATGCGCTCGCGCTCGCGCGACGGCACCGGCGATTTCGGCATGAACTACAACCGTATCCGCGGCTTTTTCGCCGAGCTCAAGCAGGGCGGCGCCGAGGCGCCTCACGCGCAGCCGGCGAGCGCGTCGTAAGCGGCGAGCGCGGTCAGGGTCGCAACGCGCGCATCATCCGGCGCACCGCGGCCTCGCGCGGCTCGTTCACCGGATTCGCAAACACGATCGCCTCGGCGATTCCCGGCGCGCACAACTCGGCCAGGCGCTCGCGCACGCGCGATGGCGGCCCGACCAGCAACGTCGCGTCGATCATCGCGTCGCTGACGGCCGCGAGCGCGGCGGCCGCGTTGCTCCCCGCTGCGCGAATCCCCGCGACCTCCCGCTCGAAACCGGCCTTGCTCATCATGTTGGCGTAAAAGCCGAGCGCCCCGTAGCGCGACAGCAGCGTGCGCGCCGGCCGGCGCGCGGCCTCGAGATCGTCGGAAATGAACGCGGTCGCGAACAGCACCGGCTTGACCGCCGCGGGATCGCGCCCGGCCACGCAGGCGCCCTCGGCAATCTCGTCCAGCGCTTCGCGCACGCGCGCGGGCGGAAAAAAGTTGAAGATCACGCCGTCGGCGATTTCTCCCGCCAACCGCACCATCGGACGCGATACGCCGGCGAGATAGATCGGCAGCTTGCCGCTGACTTTGGGCAGGGTCGCGCCGCCGTCGAGCATCCGCCGCAACGTCGCCACCGTCTCGCGCATCCGCGCGAGCGGCTGCCCCATTTCGATTCCCAGCCGCGAGTTGCTCTCGCGATGGCCGGTGCCGAGACCGAGCGCGAAGCGCCCGCCGGTGCACTGATATACCGTCGCGGCCTCGCTCGCGAGCAGCGTCGGATGGCGCAGGTAGATGTTCGAGATCGCCGTGCCAAGGCCGATGCGTTGCGTGTGCGCGCCGAGCGCCAGCGAGCACGCGAGCGAGTCGTTATTCGCCTCGGTCATATAGACGCCGGCGAAACCCGAATCTTCGGCCTCGCGCGCCCATTCGACGAGCTTCTCGAGCGGAGCGTCCGGCATCACGGAAAATGCGACAGCGGTCTTCGTCATCGGAGGCACTTCTCTTCCTTGGGATTCATCGTCAGATCTGAAATTCGATAACCCGAACCTGCGGCGCTTCGCAAACGCTTGATCCCGGCCGGCGGCGGGCGCGATAAGGGTAGCGAACCACGGCAGCGCAGGAACCGCGCCGCGGGTCGCGAACGCGCGCGATGGCGCGCGAACACAATGGACGGATACGATTTCATCGTCGTCGGATGCGGCATCGCGGGCGCATCCGCCGGCTACGAACTCGCCGCGCGCGGTCGCGTGCTCGTGCTCGAGCGCGAGAGCCAGCCCGGCTATCACACCACCGGCCGCTCGGCCGCGCTTTTCGTCCAGACGCATGGACCGTCGGTGATTCGCGCGCTTGCCCGCGGCGCGAAGAATTTTTTTCTAGATCCGCCCGCGGGATTCGCCGAGCATCCGCTGCTCACGCCGCGCGGGATGCTGCTCATCGGGCGCGAGGATCAGGCGGCGCTGCTCGAGCACACCTTCGTTCATTCGGCGCGGCACATCGCGGGCGTGCGGCGTCTCGACGTCAAGGCGGCGCGCGACCTGGTGCCGCTGCTCCGGGAGGACTACGTCGCCGGCGCGGTGCTCGATCCCGAGGCGATGGATATGGACGTGCACGCGATTCACTGGGGCTTCATCCGCGGGATTCGCGCGCGCGGCGGCAAGCTCGTGACCGACGCGGAACTTCGCGGCCTCGGGCGCGACGGCAGCCGCCACGGCAAGGGATGGATCGCGCGGACGGCGGCAGGCGATTTCGCGGCGCCCGTGATCGTCAACGCGGCCGGCGCATGGTGTGATGTCGTGGGCGCGATGGCGGGTGCGGCGCCGATTGGCCTCGTCCCCAAGCGGCGCACGGCGTTCATCTTCGACCCTCCGCCGGGCGCCGCGATTTCCGCATGGCCCTCGGTCATCGATGTCGGCGAGGAGTTCTACTTCAAGCCCGATGCGGGCAAGTTCCTCGGTTCGCCCGCCGATCAGACGCCGATGGCGCCGTGCGACGCGACGCCCGACGACCTCGACGTCGCGATTGCGGTCGAGCGGATTCAGCGCGCGGCGCGGCTTCCCGTCACGCACATCAATCGCAAATGGGCGGGGTTGCGCTCGTTCGTCGCCGACGGATGCCCGGTGGTCGGCTACGACCCGCGCATCGAGGGATTTTTCTGGCTGGCGGGCCAGGGCGGCTACGGAATCGAAACCTCGCCCTCGATGGGCCGGCTGACCGCCGGCCTCGCGACGCATCGCGGCGTTCCCGCCGATCTCGCCGCCCAGGGCGTGACCGAAAAAGAAATGTCGCCCGCGCGCTTCGCGCGAAAATAGCCGTTGCTCGATGCGCCGATCGAAGCGGAGGCGGGGTCGCGCGAGCGTGCCCGCTAACGCTAAAATGCTGGTCCGGGCCGGCGGCCCGAACCTGGCTCATGATAGCGATCGTCGATTACAAGGCCGGCAATCTGACCAGCGTGGCGCACGCGCTCGAGTACCTGGGCCATCGCTGCGAAATCACCGACCGCCCCGAACGCGTGCGCGCCGCCGAGCGCGTGATCCTGCCCGGCGTGGGCGCGGCGGGCGCGACGATGGAGAACCTGCGCGCGCTCGGGCTCGACGAGGTCCTGCGCGAAGATATTGCCCGCGCCGGCAAGCCCTTCCTCGGCATCTGTATCGGCATCCAGGTGCTGATGGATCGGAGCGAGGAGGACGACGCGCGATGCCTCGGCATCGTCGCCGGGCGCGTGGTGCGCTTTCCCGCGGCCGTGGACGGCCGTCCGCTCAAGGTCCCGCAGATCGGATGGAACCGCGTGCGCCAGGCGAGTGCGCATCCGATCTTCCGCGGCGTTCCCGACAACACTCATTTCTATTTCGTCAATTCCTATTATCCGGTTCCCGACGATGCGCGGCTGGTAATCGCCACCAGCGACCACGGCGTGCCGTTTTGCGCCGCGCTCGCCGCCGGCAACGTCATCGCCACCCAGTTCCATCTCGAGAAAAGCGGCGCGGCCGGGCTCCGCCTGCTCGACAACTTCTGCCGGCTAAGGCTCTGACGCGTGATCGCCAAACGCATCATCCCGTGCCTCGACGTCCGCGACGGCAAGGTCACCAAGGGCGTCCAGTTCCTCGACAACGCCGACGTCGGCGATCCGGTCGCGATGGCGCGGTATTACTACGAGCAGGGCGCCGACGAGCTGGTGTTCTACGACATCACCGCTTCCAACGAGCGCCGCGGCATCATGATCGACGTGGTGCGCGCGGTTGCCCGCGAAATCTTCATCCCGTTCAGCGTCGGCGGCGGATTGCGCACGCTCGAGGACATGCGCGCGGTGCTGCTCGCGGGCGCCGAGAAGGTCTCGATCGATTCGGGCGCGGTGCGCGATCCGGGCCTGATCAGCGCCGGCGCGCGCGCCTTCGGCAGCCAGTGCGTCGTGCTCTCGATGCAGGTCAGGCGCACCGGGCGCGCCGGGCTGCGCTCGGGATGCGAGGTCATCATCGACGGCGGGCGCACGCCGACCGGCCGCGACGCGCTCGAATGGGCGCGCGAGGGCGAGCGCCTGGGCGCGGGCGAGCTCTGCATCAATTCGATCGACGCCGACGGCACCAAGGCCGGCTATGATCTCGCGATCACCCGGACGATCGCGGACGCGGTCGGAATCCCGGTAATCGCCTCGGGCGGCGCAGGCGAGCCGCGCCATCTGCTGGAAGCGTTCACCGTCGGCGGTGCCGACGCGGCGATCGTTGCTTCGATCGTGCACTTCGGCGAATGTACGATTCCCGAGCTCAAGCGCTACCTGCGCGCGGGCGGGGTCGAGATTCGCGACGCCATCCATCTGGAGGAGAGGAGCGCCACGTGAAAATCGCGATGGTAGTGTCGGAGTTCAACTTTGACGTAACCTCCGCGATGGAGGAGCGGGCGCGCCGCCATGCGGCGTTCCTCGGCGTCGAGGTCAGCCACGTCGTCCACGTGCCGGGCGTGTTCGACATGGGTCCGGCGATCAAGAAGCTGCTGCGCCGCAAGGACGTTGACGCGGTCGTGATCATCGGCACGGTGATCAAGGGCGACACCGGACATGACGAGATCGTCGCGCACGCGGCCGCGCGCGCCGCCGCCGACCTGGCGCTGCAGTTCGACAAGCCGGTCGCGCTCGGGATGACGGGGCCGGGGATGACGCGCGAGCAGGCGCTCGACCGCATCGACAACGCGCGCAATGCGGTCGAGGCGGCGGTGCGGATGGTGCGGACGCTCAAGGAAATCGGCGACTAGCGCGAGGCCGCGCCGGCTCTCGCGCGCGCTCCTCGGTGAGTGTATCTGTGGTTGATCGAATGGAAGAGGTAGTCGACAGTGCTGTCAGTCTGCCGGCCCTGCTAATCCCTCTGTGTCGGCCAAAAGTTTGTGCAGTCCCATAACTCTGAAGCCCTTGATCGGCACTCGACCGAGCATCAAGGCAAATTCTTCATCACGAGTCACGAAAATATCTGCTACGGCAGCAGCAGCCGGAGCGTGTTGTAAGTCACGAAGATCGGATCTTCGAGGAGCTTTCCCCTCGACCGCCGTTCGATAGATAAATGACATTCCCAAGCCAATCATCGCGCGGATACTGGGGATTCTTAAAAGCTTGTCCAAACCGCGCCGCTCACATTCCTCAGCTACGCGAAAGGACCTGATAAAGGCACGCAGATGCTCCTCTGCACCGTCCTCAAAGAACTGCTCAAAAGTCGGAATCTCACCAGCCTTTTTCAGAGTTGCGAGCGCTCTTCTCATTTCCGCCCGAACCTTCCTGACGCGGCCCAGAAATGTGCGCTTCTGCTCCCTATCCTCTTGAATAACGGCTTCAAGTTCCTCACCGGCAATGCGACCATCAATGATACGCTGCAGTATGGATCGGACGTGCGTGGTATCTCTGACAAAAGGGCTATTGGCGGCTTCACCATTGAAGGCGAAGTGTCTGATGTCATCCTCTAGAATTTCAGGACTTAGGCGAACTAAGCGATTCCAATCAACAAGACTTAGCATCAATCCGATCTGAGCTCTGGCTATGTCGGGATAGGAAGGAACCGCGGCGAGCGTCTCCCGGATATTGGTATGGCTGATAACAATTGTTAGTCGTCTCAGAGAGACAGCTGAGCGCAATCGCTTTTCGTCGGTTTGGGTTGCAGAGTCAGTCTTCTTCACTAGATTGTCAAATATGTTTGTATCCAGGTAGACGATCGTAGGACGTGTTCGAGCGTCCTGAATCCGATCACATAGCGCAGTCTGGGCGCATTCAGAATTAAGAGTCTCCAATGATTTCCTCATTCGCCCTTATAGACCGGGAGGTGTTCTGGACAAGAGCAGCTAGCGCAGCAGCCCCCTTCCCGGTCGCCTTAAACGAAAATTAGCTGGATGGCTACGCCGGTGAAAGCAGCTGTGCGGATGGTCCGGACCCTCAAGGAAATCGGCGACTAGCGGTCTCCGCCGTAACCCGGCGCGCGCGCCGGCAATCTACTGACAGCATCTCAACAGGGCGCTGTTAAAAGATCGCCAAAGGCGGCGTTGAGGCGGCGCAGGCGAGTTTTTATACTCGGCCCCGTGGTGGGGACGCCGGAAGATGCGGCTGTGAAGCGCGCACATACCTTCTCGACGCGCGCGGCGGCGCGTATTCTCGCCATCTCGCCCGACCGCATCCGCTACTGGGTCAGGCGCTCGCTGGTCAAGCCGGTCTCGCGCGGCCGCCAGATGCGCTTCAATTTCGACGACCTTCTCGTCATGCGCCTGGCCAAGGACCTGCTCCCGCAGCGCCATCACCTCGACCCGGTGCGGCGATGCCTCGAGCGGGTGCGCGGGATGTTCGGGCCGGCGCGTCCGGTCACCTCGCTCAGGCTCGCCAATCACGACGGCCAGATCGTCGTGCGCGACGGCAACGTGATGGTCGACGCGATGACCGGCCAGTTGCTGCTCAACTTCGAGGCCCCGCCCGCGCCGGGCAAGATCGAGGAGCGCTTCGGGCCGGCGCGCGTGCGCGAACGCTTCGAGGAGGCGCGCAAGCTCGCCGAAAGCGATCCGCTGCGCGCGCTCACGCTCTACAGCGAACTGCTCGGCCGCGAGCCGCGCAATTTCGAGGCCCATATCGACCTCGCCGGCCTGCTCGAGCGCGAGGGCGACCTCGCCGGCGCGCTGCGCGCCCTGCTCGGCGCCGCGGCGATCGTCCCGACCAACGCCGACGTGCATATCCGGCTGGGCCTGCTCTACCGCCGCCGCGAGGATTTTCAGAACGCGATCGCCAGTTTCCATCGCGCCGCCGAATGCGATCCGCTCTCGCTCGCCGCGCATCGCAACCTCGCCGAGCTATACGAGACGATGGGCCGCAAGCGCGACGCCCTGCGCCACATGGGAATGGTCCATCGGCTGACCCGGAACTGAGCGCGCAATCCCGCCCGCAAAATCCCCACGCGCATTGCCCGCAGGCCCGCGGGCGTCCGCGTTTGAACTGGCCCGCGTCGCGGCGATAAGCTTTGAGTGATGCGCGAGCAAACATTGAAGCAAATCGACGTGCTGCGCCATGAACTCAAGGCGCTCCGCTACATCCTGGACAATTTCCACGCCAACCGGCTTGCGCCCGCGGCGATGCCGCCGCGCGACGATTTTCTCTCCGCGCAGGCGCGCGCGATCTACGACGTCATCCGCGAGTCCCCGACCCGCGACACCGCCGAGGCGCGCATCGCCGGCCTCGAGCTCGACGACGTCGACATCGCCTCGTTCCTGCGGCTTAGCGGCGAGCACTACTACACCTATCCCGCGCTGGTGCACGAACGGGCCGAGGCGATGCGCGCGGGCCGGTTGCGGATCGAACCCGCTTGAGCGCGCCGCTCGCCAGCGAAATCCATCTGCTGCTCGATTCGGCGGGCGCGCTGATCGTTTACCAGGAAGAGGGCGCGCACTGGGCCGGCGTGCTCGGCTTTTCGAGCGAGGCACGTGCGCGCGAGTTCGTTGCCGCGAGCCATCTCGAGGCCGCCGAAATGGGCGCGATCGATCCCGCCGATCCTGCACAGGTCGCCTCGCTGATCGAGGCGGTCAAGCGCCGCGCGGTGCGCTACCTGCTGCTCGACCTCGACTGGCGCACCGGCGAGTGCCTGCAGGTCGAATTCGAGGGCAACGCCTTCGGCGCGGCCCGCGAGCACCGTTTTAATCCGCATCAGCGTCCCCGTTGAGCCGCGCGATGGCCGTGCGCGTATCGCGCGGGCGGGAGAAGGATACGAGACGGGCCATCGGGCAATGAGCGCGGCGCAATCCACGGAAGTCAGGTTCGCCGATATCGAGCGCGCGCGCGCGCGCCTGGCGGGCGTGGTCAAGCCGACCCCGCTCGTTCAAAGCGCGACGATTTCGCGGATGCTCGGCGCCGAGGTTTATCTCAAGCCCGAGAACCTGCAGAAGACCGGCTCGTTCAAGATTCGCGGCGCATACAACCGCGTCGCCGCGCTCTCGAGCGCCGAGGCCGCGCGCGGCGCGGTCGCCGCCTCGGCCGGAAATCACGGCCAGGCGCTGGCCTGGGCCGCGACGCGCGCGGGCGTGCGCGCGACGATCGTAATGCCGACGACGGCCGCGATTGCCAAGATCGACGCCACGCGCAGCTACGGCCAGGCGGTCGAACTCGCCGGCGTCGATTATCCCGGCGCATTTCGCGCCGCCCGCGAAATCTGCGACCGCACCGGCGCCATCTTCGTGGACGCTTACGACGACCCGTTCGTCATCGCCGGCCAGGGCACGGTCGGGCTCGAAATCGCAGCCGAAGTGGAACCCGATTTCGTGCTGGTGCCGGTCGGCGGCGGCGGGCTGATCGCGGGCGTGGCGCTGGCGCTCGCCGAGCGCGCGCCGCGCGCGAAAGTCATCGGCATCGAAGCGGCCGGCGCGCCGCAACTCAGCTTGAGTCTCAGCGAGGGCGCGCCCTCGGCGATAGCGGCCGCGGTTGACACGATCGCCGACGGCCTCGCGACCGGACGCATCGGGCGGCTGCCGTTCGAAGTCGTCCGCGATCGCCTGGAGCGCGTCGTGACCGTCGACGATTTCGAGATCGGCGAGGCGGTGCTGCTGATGCTCGAGCGGATGAAGCTGCTGGCTGAGGGCGCGGGCGCGGCGGCGCTGGCCGGCGCGATCAAGATGGGCGCGGCGCTCGCCGGGCGGCGCGTCGTGGTCGTCGTGAGCGGCGGCAATATTGACGTAAACCTGCTCGACCGCATCATCGGGCACGGCCTGGCGAAGGCGGGGCGGCTGATGCGGCTCACGGTCGAGATGCGCGACCGGCCGGGCGAACTCGAGCGGCTGCTTTCGGTAATCTCGGGCGAGGGCGCCAACGTGCACGCGATCCAGCACGATCGCGCGCGGCGCGACGTGCGTATCGGCGGCGCGCGTGTCACGCTCGAACTCGAAACCCGCGGCCACGAACATATCGAGCGCATCCGCGAGGCACTCGCCTCGCGCGGCCACAAGGTGCTGGTCGAAGACTGAGGGGCCCGCGCGCCGCCGTCAACGATGGAACCGGTTGCATTGGAACCAATCCTCGACGCGCATTGCCATCTCGCCGACCCGCGCCTGTACCCCGAGCTCGAGGGGGCACTGGCGCGTGCGGAGGTCGCCGGCGTCCAAACGATCATCGCGGTCGGCGCGATCGACACGCTCGCGACCGACCGGCTGACGGTTGCGATCGCCGAGCGCCATCCGCAGGTCTTCGCCGTCGTCGGCGTGCATCCGCATAACGCTGCCGATGCTGACGACGCGCGCCTCGACGCGGTCGCCGCGCTCGCGCGCTCGCCCAAGGTGGTCGCGATCGGCGAAACCGGGCTGGATTTTCATTACATGCATTCGCCGGTCGAGGCGCAGGAGCGCGCGCTTAGGCGGCATCTCGAGCTTGCGCGCTCGCTTAATCGTCCGGTGATGATTCATTGCCGCGACGCCGAGCAGCGGCTTTGCGAGATCGTGCGCCGCACCGGACTCCCGCCCGCCGGCGGCGTGATCCACTGCTTCACAGGCGATTCAAACGCGGCGCGCGAGTTCGTCGAACTTGGCTTTTACATCTCGTTTTCGGGAATCGTCACGTTCAGGAAGGCCGAGGCGCTGCGCGTCGCGGCGCAGGTCGTGCCGGACGATCGCCTGCTAATCGAAACCGACGCGCCTTATCTCGCGCCCGAGCCGTATCGCGGCAAGCGCAACGAGCCGGCATTCGTCCGCCGCACATTCGAGGCGCTGGCGACGCTGCGCGGCGCCGATGCCCGCGCGCTGGCCGCGCAAATCCGCGCCAACGCCGCTCGGCTGTTCCGCTTGCCGGCGGGAATCGCCTAGGTCCGGCCAGTCGCCCGCCGCGGTTCTGTGTCAGGGATGGCCGCCGAAGGCCCATGGATGAATCGCGACCAGAACTATCGTCAACACCGCGCCCGCACCGATTGAGAGCCAGGGCATTTCGGCCCACGCGACACGCTGGCGGCCGCTCAGCAGCGCGCCGCCGGGCAGGAACGAGGTCTCGGCGACGAAGCGGCGGTAGCGCTCGCCCATCGAGCGCAGCTTGCGGCGGTCCTGATGGATTCCGCCAAAGATGCCGAGCACGGGAAAGGCGCCGAAAAACACGATGTCGCCGAGCCATCCGTTCATCAGCAGGTGCGCGAAGCCGAAAATCGTAAACGCCATGAAGCTCGGATGACGCGTCAGCTTGAGCACGCCGCGCGGGGTCATATTGTCGGGCGCGCCGAGCGCGGCCGGGTTGGGCGTGATCAGCGACGCGGCCAGCAGGATCAGCGCAATCAGCATCAGCACGCCGGTGAGCCCCCGCACCGGCGCGATCGCGCGCAGGTACCAGAACATCGGGCCCGCGTGCTTGTGATGGGCGAAGACATAAATCAGCGGAATGAAGGTGCCGAGCGCGACCAGCGAATAGATGCCGCGGAACGGCTGCTCGCCGACCGCGCCCGCCAGCCGGCCGCGCACCGCGTCCGCAGACAGGATGAAATGGCCGGCCAGGAACAGCACCGCCCAGAGCGCAATCAATCCGACGGCTTCCATGACTTCCCCCTCGGATAAGACTTCTCCCTCAGGAAAACGATGCGCCGATGCGCATCAATTTTAGTCTCCGCCGGGCGGCCGTCATAGCCGCCGCGGCGGGACCGTCCGTCCTTCGCGCCGATTCACGCCGGCGACCCCGCGGGGTTATAACTTCGGTCATGGAAGCATCCGCCAAGCTTGCATTGCCGCCGCCGTTCGAAGAGGCGCTTGGCCGCCACGAACGCGAGATCATGCGTTTTCTGCTGCGCATGACGCGCGACCAGGAAGACGCCCTGGACCTCTTCCAGGAAACCTGGCTCCGCGCTTACCGCGCCTACCCGCAGCTCGATTCCGAGGCCGGCCTGCGCCCGTGGCTCTACCGAATCGCCTCCAATCTCTGCCGCAACCGGGCGCGGGACAATCTCCGGCGCGCGCGCGTGATCGGCAACGGCCACGACCCAACCGACGGCGATCATCGGCCGAGCGCGGCGTCCGCGGGATCGGGCGATCAGGCCGACCTGCTGCATCTGAGGCGCGCGATCGCGAAGCTGCCGAACAAGCAGGGTCAGGCGCTGGTGATGCGCAAATTTGCGGGGCTCGAGTACGAGGAGATCGGCGCGGCGCTCGACTGTTCGCCCGAAAGCGCCCGCGCCAGCGTGTATCAGGCGCTGAAGAAGCTCAAGGCGACACAGTGATGCAGAGGAAACCGAGGACCATGGACGAGACGCTCAAGTTCGATGCGCGCGAGATGATGCGCGAACTCCTGGATGACGACGGACCGCTCGGCAACGCCGGCGCGCCGGCCGACGCGGCGGTCGAGGCCGCCGTGCGCGCGGCCTATCCGCGCCTCAAGCGCGCGATCGATCGCGTCCGTCGTCCGCTGGTGCGGGTCGGCGCGATCGACACGGCGATCGGACGCCTGCTCGTCGCCGACGGGCCGCGCGGCCTGCTTGCCGTGCAGTTCCTCGACGTGCCCGAGGCGCCGGATCCGATGCCGACGCTGCGCGAGCGCTTCGACGTGGTCGAGGACGCGGACACGGCGGCGCGGATCGCGCGCGAAATCGAACGCTACCTGGCGGGCGACGCGCGCGCGCTCGACCGGCCGGTCGATTTGAGCCTGGTGCGCACGGATTTTCAGCGGCGCGCGCTGCTTAGGCTGCGGCGCACGGTGCCGCCCGGCTCGGTCATCACCTACCAGGCGCTCGCGGCGGCGGTGGGCAAGCCTTCCGGCCAGCGCGCGATCGGCAACACGATGGCGACCAATCCGGTTCCACTCTACGTGCCGTGCCATCGCGTGATCCGCTCCGACGGCACCATCGGCCATTACGGCGGCGGCGTGGCGCGCAAGATCAAACTGCTGCGCGCCGAGGGCTTCAGCGTCGCGCGCGATCGTCGATTGCCGGCGGGCAGCGTGATGGGACATCTGGTCACGCACATCTTCTGCCGGCCGCAATGCCATGCGGCAATGCGCGCGGATCGGGCGAAGTCCGTGATCTTCGCCGACGCGAGCCGTGCGCAGCGCGCCGGGCTGCGCGCGTGCAAGCTCTGCCGCCCCGCCTGACGGCGAAAGCGCAGACGCCGCCGCGCCGTGAACAGGTGAAAGGCCAAACAGGATCGCGGCGTGCCGCTCTCGGGAGCGGCGCGCCGCGCGGCTCACCCGACTCCCGCCCGGACGCCGTGCGTTATTCGGTCTGCTGCTCCTGCTGAAGCTGCTGAATTTGCCGGCGCTGGCTCTGGATCTCCTGCTGTTGCATCTGGATCTGGCCTGCCTGCTGCTGGGAGGCGGCCTGCTGATTCTGCAGCGAGCTGCCGACGACGTAGCCGGTGCCCGCGCCGAGCGCGCCGCCAATCGCCGCGCCGGCCAACGGATGGCCGACCGCCGCACCGACGATCGCGCCCGCGCCGCCGCCGAGCACGCCGCCGCCCAGCGTGCCTTCGGTCGTGGTCGACATCCCCTGCTGATCGCATGCGGCGAGCGTCATGGTCAAAGCCAGCGTTACCGCAACCAACGCGACGGCCCCGCCAAAAAACCGGGAATCACCCCGCTTCCTCATACTGTCCCCCCTCTTCATCCGCCGGTTACAAGCGCGGCGCGCCGGCTACTCGGTCTGCTGCTGATTCTGGAGCTGCTGGATTTGCTGGCGTTGCTGCTCGAGCTCCTGCTGTTGCTGCTGGATCTGGCCTTGCGTCTGCGCCTGCTGGTTCTCGTTGTTCTGCATCGAGTTGCCGACCACGTAACCCGTGCCTGCGCCGAGTGCGCCGCCAATCGCCGCGCCCGCCGCCGGATGACCGACGGCAGCGCCGATGATCGCGCCGGCGCCGGCGCCGAGCACGCCGCCGCCGAGCGTTCCTTTCTCGCGCGTGGACAGCGGCTGGCCGCTGCATCCGGCGAGCGCAAAGGCGGCGATCAGCGCAATCGCCGCTGCCGGCGCGAAAGCCCTGTTCGAAATTGCTCCGTACCTCATACGTCCTCGCATGGAAAACGCGTCGTCTATCCGGCCGCGCCGCGCGCTACTCCGTTTCCTGCTGCTGCTTCAACTGCTGGATCTGCTGGCGCTGCTGTTCGAGTTCCTGCTGCTGCTGCTGAATCTGGCTTTGCGTCTGCGCCTGCTGAGCCTCGTTGTTCTGCATCGAGTTACCGACGGCGAAACCGCCGACGCCGCCGAGTGCGCCGCCGATTGCCGCGCCCGCTCCGGGTGCGCCGACCGCAGCGCCGATAATCGCGCCAGTTGCCGCGCCGATACCGCCGCCGAGGAGTGTTCCCTTTTCACGGGTCGACAGTGGTTGCCCGGAGCATCCAGCCACGAACAGGACCGCGGCCATCGCCACGAGAATCTTTGAAGTCGCGCCTTTGCGCATCGCCTCGCCCCTCCTATTTACGTAAGATGACCCTACTGGTTTCATAGTCGGACCCGCCTCAATCCTCCATCGATCCGAAGCGCCGTCCCGCATCTCCTGCCAATGTGCGTCGTTCGGGCGGCATTTTTGATGCCAACACCGAACGAACGACGGCCTCTTATCTTAGCGCTTTTCTGAAGCGTTTGCTGCTCATCGGGGGTGGTGCGATGCGCCAGCGGGGTGGCGCTGCGCCGCGGTACAGGGCGGCTTCAAATCCCTTAAGGCAGTACGGCGAAAATCCGGGCCGGGGCCCCGGTGCCTTTGGCGATCTTCATCGGAATACAGAAGATGGTGGCGCCGCTGAACGGGAGCTTATCCAGATTGGCCACGTTTTCAAATCCGACCCGGTTGGCGCCGAGCCACATGCGATGCACCGGGAAATCCTTGGAATCGCCGGGGTCGAGACTCGCCGTATCGATCGCCAGCGCGGTCACGTTGCGATCGGTCAGCAGGAATTTCACCGCCTCGGGCGAGAACCCGGGAAAATGGAGATGGGTGACATCGCCCGGCTTGTCGCTGCCCAGGTAGTGTTTCTTGTCGGGCCAGAAGCGGCCCCAGCCCGAGCGCGCAATCACGATCGCGCCGTTGGGGATCTCGCCGTGAGTGCGCTCGTAGGCATGGACCTCTTCGAGCGACAGCGTCGCATCGGGGTAATTGAGCGCGCGAAAGGAAAAATCGATGATCACGGCGGGGCCGACGAAATAGCTCATCGGCACCTGGTCCACCGACATGCCGTTGCGATTGAAATGCAGCGGCGCATCCATGTGCGTTCCGCCATGCTCGGCGGCGGCGAAGCGCGCCGATGCGTAAAAGTACCCGCCGGGCTGCATTCCGAACTTTTCGAACGTGTGCTCGAATCCGCCTTCGGTAGGCCAGTAGATGGTGGACGCGTCGAAGCTGTAGGTCAGGTCGACGATCTTCGCCGGGTCATTGATGGCGACCCCGGCGATCCGCGACGGGTTCACCAGGTCGGCCTGCGAGCGCGCCGATGCCGGCGCGAGCACGAGCACCGCCGCGGCGCCTGCCACGATCGCGGCAAGCTTTATCGACGCGGCGGCAAGTCTCGTTGAATCCATTTTCCCGTCCCCGGCCTCGCAAACACGCGGAGGCGATTACCAGCCGACGGCCTGCGCCGGCATCAGCGAGGCGATCTGGCCGCGCGGATCCGCGCCGGCCGCCAGCGTGCCGCGCGCGCCGTCCAGCGCCACCGCGAGCACATTGCCGTCGCACCACGGAGGGCGCTCCTCGACTTGATGGCCGCGCGCGGCGAGCTCGTCGCGGACTTCCCGGTCCACCCGGCTTTCGATCCGCACCAGTCCCGGATGCGCATCGTGCGGATAAAATGACGAGGGCGCGTGCAGCATCGAGTAGCGCGGCGACTCGATCGCGGCCTGCGGATTCATCCCGAACTCGACCAGGTTGAGGAAGAACTGCAGCGTCCACTGATCCTGCTGATCGCCGCCCTGAGTGCCGAAAGCAAACCAGCGGCCGTCGCGCAGCAACGCCATCGAGGGCGTGAGCGTGGTACGCGGGCGCTTGCGCGGCGCGAGCGCATTGGGATGGCGCTCGTCGAGGTAGAAGGTCTGCAGGCGGGTGCCGAGGGGAAACCCCAGCGCGTCGGCAACCGGCGAGCTGCGCAGCCACGCGCCGCTCGGCGTTATCGCGATCAGATTGCCGTGCCGATCCGCCGCATCGACGTGGGTCGTGCCCGCGCCCCACGGCCGCGCCGCCACCGGCTCGCCGGCCGCGGCGCGCATCGCGCGCGGGTCGCCCGGCCGCAACTCCATCGAGGCGCTCCGCGGATCGATAAGCTTACGCCGCAGCGCCGCATAACTGTCCGAAAGCAGCTCTCTGAGCGGCACCTCGGTGAATTCGGGGTCGGCATAGTAGGCCTCGCGATCGGCGAACGCGAGCTTGGCCGCCTCGAGCAGCGTATGCAGGTAGGCGGCCGAGTTATGCCCCATCGCGGCCAGGTCGAAACCTTCGAGCAGCGCGAGCTGCTGGAGGAAGACCGGGCCCTGCGTCCACGGTCCGCACTTGAAGACGGTGGCGCCGCGGTAGGCGCGGCTCACCGGCTCCTCGATCCGGGTGGTGAACGCCGCGAGGTCGGCAAGCGTCAGCAGGCCGCCGTGCGCGTCCGAGTGCGCCACGATCTCGCGCGCGATGTCACCGCGATAGAAGCGCTCGACCGCCGCACGCAGGCCCGCTTCGCGGCCGCTCTTGTGCGCGCCGGCCTCGGCGTCGAGGAGGCGGCGGAAAACGCCCGCCAGCGACGGATTCCTGATCACATCGCCCGAGCGCGGGAGCTCGCCATGCGGCATGTAAAGACGGGCGGTGGATGGAAATTGCGTGCGGAACAGCTCGGCATTGGAATGAATCGAACCGAGCCCGAGGCCCGGCACGTCGATCAACCGATCATCGCCGCAGAGCCCCGGATGCATCGCGAAACCGTCCTCGCACAGCGCCAGCGCTGGCACCGCGACGTCGCGCAGCGCCATGGTGCCGAAATTCTCCAGCACGCAGGCAAACGCGCCGAAGGCTGCCGGTACGCCCGCTGCCAGCAGTCCTTCGCCCGGCACCAGGTCCAATCCCAGCGACCGATATTGAGCGATCGTCGCGCGCGCGGGTGCCATCGTGTTGCCGTTGATGGCGACGACCCGGCCGCTTCCCGCCACGCGCAGGAGCATCGGCGCCTCGCCGCCGATCGTATGCATATGCGGATTGACTACGCCCTCGACCAGGGCGGCCGCGATCGCCGCATCGATCGCATTGCCGCCGCGCTCGAAGATACGCGCTCCGGCGGCGGCTGAAAGGTAATGCTCGGTCGAGAGTACAGCCTCACGGCCGACAATCAGAGGATATAACGTTGACATGGCATCTATAACGAGTATCCTGAAGCCTGGGCGTCTGTTAACGGTAGAAGTTGCCAGTAGCAACCAAGAGGTGGGCCATCGCGGAAAAACCTCCACCTGTCACCGAAACATCCCAAACCCGACCCTACATCCTCGCACCTGTACCTGACGCGAATCAGGACACAAATCAAGAGCACGTAACCGCTGAGCCAAATTGAAGTAATTCCAAGGTAGGAGGCTTTTGTGCGGAGGCGGCACCTTGATTGCTCTTCAGGAAGCTGTGGACAGGAATCAAAATCTGGGGGTAAGCGTCTAATCTAGTAGGCGCGATCATTGCTATCGTACCTTGATGATGATCGATGGGAGGGGTGCTCGGCGGGTGGAAGGAAAATTATGAACATGGAAAGCACAAATTTTGAGGCGGTGGTTGGGCGGCGTTGTCGTTTGCTCAGGCCCGTGCGAGACCATGAAGGGCTGAGCAGATTTAGCGAAAAACCTCGCATTCTGCGCTCGGTGGATAACCTTGGGCGTCATATGCTTCTGGTCCAGTTCGACGACGGCGCGACCACCTTCCTTTTCCCTGACGAAGTAATTGTCGAGTAGCGGCGCTGCCTGATTCGCAGGCGGCCGCGTAGTCGGCGGTCAGTGAGGCGGCGTCTTCAGGCGCCGAACGCTGAGATGAACAATGTCGACCGGGCGGCCGCCGGCGCCACAACGAGCGGCATCGCGTTCAACTCGCGGGAAATCCGTTAGCTCCGCAGGAAATCTCGCGTGCGCAAAAGCGCCACGATCGACTTAGCATCGACCATGTCGCCCCGGGCGATCATGGCGAGCGCCTGTTCGAGCGTCACCAGTTCGGTACTGATCACTTCGTCGTGGTCGAGCTCGCCCGGCCGGTTGGCAAGCTCGCGCGCAAGAAAAAGCTCGATACGCTCGTCGCAGAAGCTGGGAATGGTCACGATCGCGCCGAGGTGGTCCCATCGGCGCGCCGCCAGACCCGCCTCCTCGCTCAGCTCGCGCTCGGCGCATTCGCGCGGGCTTTCGCCCTCGCGCCGGCATCCCGCCGGAATTTCCCACAGCCAGCCGCCGACCGCGTGACGCCACTGGCGCAGGAGCGTCACGCGCCCGCCCGTGTCCAGGGTGACGATCGCGCTCGCGCCCGGATGACGAACCACGGCAAGGTCAACCGCCACGCCGTTGGGCAGCTCGGCCGTTTCGACGCCCAGGTCTACCACGCCGAGCTTCATCACTTCGCGTCTTGATGGCGCCATGCCTCAGCATTGCGGCCCGTGCGGCCGCAGGCAAGCGCGCGACGGGCGCTAATTGCCCAAGCCGCGCGAAGCGGCCAGAATTCGAATCACCGATGGCGCAGATTGTCATCCCCATCTACTTCGACTACGCCTCGACGCTTTGCTACGTCGCGTGGCGCATCGTCGGCCGGCTCGAAGGCGAACTTGGATTTGCGGCGCTGTGGAAGGGCGTGCCGATCGCCGAGCGCACCTCGCGCAGCCGCCCCGGACTTCCGCTCGAGGAGCGCGAGCTCGCGCGCATCCGCAACGTTATCGCCGAGACCGGCGTCGCCGTCGAGCCGCCGCCGCGATGGCTCGATTCGGGCAAGGCGCTGGAAGGGGCGGAGCTGGCGCGCGAGGCGGGCGCGTTTTCGGCTTACCACGACGCGATCTTCCGCGCGGCCTTCGAGCAGCGCGTGGATATCGGCGACCTTGATGCGCTCACGGCCGTCGCCGAGCGCGGCGGGATTGACCCAGTGCGCTTTCGCGACGCGATCACCAGCGGCCGGATGGCGCCGCGGGTCGCCGCCAACAAGGCCGAAGCCGAGAGCTTCTCCGCGCTGGGATACCCGAGCTTTGTCCTCGGTGACTTTCCACTGATTGGAATACAGCCGATCGAGACCATGCGGATGCTGCTCGCGCGCTTCATCGAGCGCCGCGCGGCGGAGCCGCAGGCGTGAGGGCCGCAACCGGCGCGACGAACACGCGAGCGGCGCGCGCGCGCGCGGCGCCGCGCGAGGCCGACAAATTTCAAGCTGACGTGTTGCGGCCACCGCTCAAATGGGCCGGCGGCAAGCGATGGCTGGTTCCGCATGTCGTTCCGCTATGGCAGCGGTTCGAAACGGCGCGGCTGGTGGAACCGTTTTGCGGCGGCCTCGCGATCGCGCTCGGCCTGATGCCGCGGCGCGCATGGCTCAGCGACATCAATCCGCACGTCGTGAATTTCTATCGCTGGCTCAAACGCGGGCTTCGGGTGACGATCCCGATGCGTTACGAGCGCGAGCTGTTCGAGCAGCATCGCGAGCGATTCAATCGCCTGGTCGCAATGGGCGCGGGCGGCGACGCGGAGGCGGCGGCGCTTTTCTACTATCTCAATCGCACGGGGTACAATGGGCTCTGCCGCTTCAATCGCAAGGGCGAATTCAACGTGCCCTTCGGGCGCTATTCTCGGATCAACTATCTCTCGGACTTTTCCGCTTACCAGGCGGCGTTTCGCGGATGGACTTTCACGAGCGGCGACTTTGCGGCGCTGAAGCTCGCAGCGGACGATTTCGTTTACGCCGATCCGCCCTACGATGTCGAGTTCACGCAATACTCCAAGGAGCAATTCGGCTGGGCGGAACAGGTGCGGCTGGCCGAGTTTCTCGCGCGCCATCGCGGGCCGGTGGTGCTCTCGAACCAGGCCACCGAACGCATCGTGCGGCTCTATCGAAGCCTCGGCTACTCGGTCACTCTGCTGCGCGCGCCGCGCATGATCAGTTGCGACGGCAACCGCGCGCCCGCGACCGAGGTGCTCGCCACGCGCGGATTCTGAAGCCGGCGTGACAGGCTGCTCACGCGGAGCGATTGAAAATCAGCGCGACAGAAACACCGGGCACGGCGCGTTGCGCAGCACGTACTCGGTGGTCGAACCCAGGACCATCTCGATGATGCGGCTGTGGCCGTACGCGCCGATGAACAGCAGGTCGGTTTCGCTCTGTGCGAGATAACGCGCGATTTCCTCGTGCGCGTGCCCGTTGAGCAGCTCGAACGAGGCGCGCAGGCGGTAGGGCTCGAGATAATGGCGCGCCTCGGCAATCACCCGCTCGCCCATCCGCGGCTCGCGCGCGACGGTGATCACGGTGAGCGGCGCGTCCAGCTCGGTGGCGAACTCGGCCGCCGCGCGCATCGCCTTGGAGGCGCGCTCGCTGCCGTCGTAGGCGAGCGCGAGCCGCCTGATCTCGCGCATGCGGCGCGGCGAAACGAACAGCGGACGCGGGCTCTTGCGCGCCACGCTCTCGGCGGTCGAGCCAAGCAGTCCGGTTGAAAAGCGCTCGTGCACGCCGCGATGGCCGATCATCACCAGGTCGGCGGCCTTGGCGCGCTCGCAGATCTGGTTGGCGACCACGCCCATGTCGAGCAGCGGTTGGGCCGCCACCTGCTCGCGCGCCGCGGCGGCGCAGAATTCATCGACCGCCGCGCGCCCGCGCGCGGTCAGCACCTCGCGCATGCGCGAGCTGAAATCGAGGTAGGGTTCTAGTCCGAGCGAACCTGAGATATCATGGAAAAAAGAACCCTCGATCGAAACGATGTCGACGACATGCAGACCGATGAGGGAGGCGTTGAGGCGGCGCGCCAGGGCGAAGGCGTAGGCCTGGGCCACGCGGGAGTGTTCGGAGGTATCGATGCCGACCACGATACGCTTGATCATGGGCCGGTGCCTCGGCGTACGATCCGCGATACCACGCGTATGTGACTGTCACAAGGGGCGTGATTGATGGCTGAGGCAAGGAATGGAGCGCGAATCGTATCGCTGGTCGAAGAGCTCGCGCAGGCGGCCGAGCGGGTCGGCCTCAAGGTGCGGCGCGAACGGCTGCTGCGCGAAGTCGGCTACCGTGCGCGCGGCGGCGCCTGCCGCCTGCGCGAGCGCGACCTGGTGATAATCGACTCGGCGCAATCACCCGCCGAGCAGCTCGAGGTGCTGCTCGAGGCGCTGCGCACGCGCGATCTCGAGTCGCTCTATCTCTCACCCGCCGCGCGCCGGCTCTTGAGCGAGGACGCGGGTCCGGCCGCGCGGCCCGAGCGCGCCGCTTTTGCGGAACGCGGGGACCCAGACCAGGGTTAAGGCGGTCCTTCGATGCCGGGAGTCGCATACGGCGGCAGGCTGCAGATGGCCGCACCCGACGGCGAGAGCGGGCCCAGCGCGCCGCAGATGAACGAGTTCCATCGGCGGCTCAAGCAGCGCGGCCTCAAATCAACCGGCCAGCGCGACGACATCGCGCGCGTCTTTTTCGGGCTGGGCAGCCACGTCAGCGCCGAGGAGCTGTACGCCGAGGTCAAGAAGGTCAACCCGCACGTCGGCTACGCGACCATCTACCGCACCCTGCGCCTGCTCAAGGAATGCGACCTGCTCTACGAACGGCATTTCGATGAAGGCCAGGCGCGCTATGAAGCCGCCGGCGGCCATCATCACGATCACTTCATCTGCCAGCGCTGCGGGCGGATTATCGAGTTCGAAAACGAGGCGATCGAACGCCTGCAGCAGACGGTCGCGCGCGAACTCGGAGTCACGCTGACGCATCACAAAATGGAGCTTTACGGACTCTGTCCCGATTGCCGCGCGCGTGGCGGCCGATGAACCTTGGACATCGGCGGGCGCGGCTTTGTATGATGACGCCGATGCGCAGGCGGCGCCCCTGATACGCCTGCGCCCCGTCCCATCAAGCGAGGAACGAACCATGTCGCAATCAGCGCAAGCACCGCGGATGCTCGAGGGCTTCCACGTGCTCGACTTCACCCATTACGTGGCCGGCCCGACCTGCACGCGCATCCTCGGCGAGCTCGGCGCCGACGTCATCAAGGTCGAGCGCTCGCTCGAGGGCGATCACGTCCGCCAGCTCGGCATCGTCCAGGACGGGATGAGCAGCTACTACTTCCAGCACAATCACTGCAAGCGCAGCCTGGGCGTGGACCTGCGCAACCCGCGCGGACGCGACCTGCTGCTCGCGATGGTGCCGCGGATCGACGTGGTGGTGGAAAATTTTGCGCCCGGCGTGATCGGCGAGATGGGTTTCGGCTACGCGGCGCTCAGCCGGCTCAATCCGCGGCTGGTGATGTGCTCGATCTCGGCGGCCGGGCAGAGCGGGCCGCTCAGCCGCCGCCCCGGCTATGACTATATCGGCTCGGCCCTGGCCGGCGTCACCGACCAGCTCGGCGAGCCCGACCGCGCGCCGATCGTGCCCTCGATGGCGATCGGCGACGTCTCGACCGGAGTCGCGGCGGCGATGGCGATCGGCTTCGCGCTGCTCTCCCGCGAGCGCACCGGCAAGGGACAGTATATTGACGCCTCGCTGATGGACACTTACTTCCACATGCATGAGCTGTTCGTACCGGTGCTCTCGCTGCGGCCCGGCCGCTACCATCCCAAACGCACCGGCTCGATGCATCCGGCGGGCAGTCCGTGCGGCGTGTACAAGGCCAACGGCGGACACATCATGCTTATCGCGCAGCAGCACGAGATCGGACGCCTGTGGCGCGCGATGGGCCGGCCGGAACTGGCCAACGACGAGCGCTTCTCGACCAACGGCCGGCGGGTCAAGAACAACGCCGCGCTGCGCGAGATCATCGAGGGATGGCTCGCGACGTTTCCCGATCGCGACTCGGCGATCGCCACGCTCGATCGCGAGCGTGTCCCGTGCGCGCCGGTGCTCAAGCTTGAAGAGTCGATGGAGCATCCGCACATGCGCGGCCGCAAGACCGTGCGGCGCGTGCGCGACAAGGCGCTCGGCGAGTTCGACGTGCCGGGCATGCCGGTCAAATTCTCCGACTGGCCCGACCGCACCGAGGTCAAAGCCTCGCGCGTGGGCGAGGACAATGAAGCGGTGCTGCGCGAGATACTCGCCCTGCCGGATAACCAAATTGCCGCACTCCATGCCGAGGGCGTGCTGCTGCGCGCCAATACGGCCGACGACCATCCGGCGGCCACCGAAAGCCGCGGCCGCGAAGCGAACCGCGCCTGAGCTTCGACACCGTCGCCCTCAACGACGTCGAACGAACGGCGGTGCGGGCGGATGAAGCATGCGGGGGCGGCGGCGCTTGACTCGCTCGAGCCGCTGCTGCGCGAGCTGCGGAAGATCCCGGGGCTGGTCGAGCGCAAGCGCGGCATCTTCTACCGCCGGGGCGCGGCATTTCTGCACTTCCATGAGGATGCGGCCGGACTGTTCGCCGATTTGCGAACGTCGGCTGATTTCGGTCGCTATCCCGTCAACAGTCCGAGAGAAGTCGAGCGCCTGCTGCGGGCGGCGCGTCGCCACGGATCGCGCTAACCGGCCCGACGATCAGGAAGCATCGGTTCCGCAAAGGCGAATTTCGAGCGAATTTCGTCAATTCGCCGCAGCCCGGGGGAACAAGTTATCGGTCGATCCCGTTCAAGGGGCAGGCAGCTTTCGTGCGCATGTCTGCGGCAATTCCTTTTCGTTTCATTTGCGTTAATTTGCGCAAAGGCGTAATGCTTCGTCGCCAGTACTTATACGAATAAGTAGCAACTTTCATCGACGGAGGCCGCGGTGTTCCGAGGCGAAGTCGTTCGAGCATTGGTTGCCAGGGCGGTCGGGGCCGTATGGGGCCCGCGGCGCCGCGCACCGCTCGCGATCGTAGCCGCCGGCTTCCTGCTTTTTGTGGCGGCTCTCGCCGCCTCGAAAATTCCCCGGCCTTACCAGTACTCATCGGCGCTCACTTTCAGCGATCCGGCGATGACCATGATCAGCACCATGGTCGAGCGGGGCGACCTGTGGGGTGCCAGCGCGCGGGCGGAGAGTTCTTATCGGCTGGACCGGCCGGGCGGGCTGATGGCGCTCAGGCGGTTTTCGATCCTGGTGCTGCGCCGCGGTCTCGAGGAGTACGACGGGTACGAACGATGTTACGTCACCAGCGCGCTTGCGGCGGCGGGCGATAGCGGCGAGATCACCCAACTGGAAAGGATCTTTCAGTCTACGACGTCGTTCGACCTCAAGATGGCAGCGGCGGACGGGCTGGGCGATGTCGGCGACGCAGACGCGGTGCACGCGCTTGAGCGCCTGTACGACGCGACTGAGCCCGAATACAAGCGCCTGCTGGTCATCGGTGCATCGGAGGCCGCCGATTACGGCGCGGTGGGCCTGCTCAGCCGCGCGCTCGCCGGTTCGGATCATGTAACCCGGCTGACCGCGGCCAAGGGGCTCGCGCAGTTCGACGGCTGGCGATCGCATCGCGTGCTGCGGCAGTTCATGTCCGCCAGCCGCGACGCCTTCGAGCGCGCCACGGCCGCCTACGCGCTGGCGCGCCTGGGCGATCGCAGCGGGCGCGAAGTCGCGGTCGCGACCCTGCGCGGACATGACGACGACGAAGCGCGGGCGATGGCCGCTCTGGCGCTCGGCCGCGCGGGCGATCCCGTGGTTGTGCCGATGCTGCAGGCGGCGCTGCGCGACCGTAACCTCGACGTGCGGCTCGCGGCGGCGGTCGCGCTCACCCATTATGGCGAACCCGCGGGAGGCGCCTACCTCAAGGCGGCGATGCGCGACGAGGATCCGTTCACGCGGCTGCACCTGGGCCAGCTGCTGGACGAGGTCGCATTCAGCAAGGCGCGCGACGTGGTGATGGCCGCCGTGGCGTCGCCCGACCCCGAGCTCGCGCTGCAGGGTATTCATGCGATCGGCCTGGGCGGAAACGTCGGCGACGTCAGGCTGCTGGTGGCGCTGGCGGAGCAGGAGGCGGACCCCTTCGCGCGCGCCGAAGCGGCCTGGGCGCTCGGCAGAGTCGGCGGCGGCAACGCGGTCGGGCCGCTGATCGCGATGGTCTCGGATCCGGACCATGCGGTGCGTTATACGGCCGCCGACGCGCTTGATCGTACGGTGCTACGGCTGCTCGAGGGCAGAACCTCGGGCCGCATTTAGGGAGTGGGGAAAGGAGTAGTCGGATTGATGTGAGCAGTTAAACAAGCAGGGAGGATAGCGAAAGGGCTATGTCGCTGAAACCGAGGTTGACTGAGGCGGCGGGACGCAACTACATCGCGCTGGCCGGTTTGCTGATGATCGCCGGCGCGCTGCTCTGGGCGCGTCCCGCCAAGGCGCAAGACGTAAAGACTTATACCCGGGCCACCTTTGACCAGTGGTTGGCCAAGTATAAGGATGCCAAGCCCGACTTCAAACCGGGCGACGTGTTGACCGCGAAGGACCTGGAGCGCATGCGGCCCTTCATCTTTCCGGGCTACCTTGAACAACTGAATTTCCCCGAGTTCAAGGCCACCATTGCGGCGCCGGTGGATCACACGCCGCGCAAGGACTACATGGCCTGCACCGAGAAGTACCAGTCGCAGGTCAAAATGCTCCCCGACCACACGCTGGCCAACTATGTCTGCGGACAGCCGTTCCCCAACGATTCAATCAAGGAGGGCGACCCGGAGGCGGGCTGGCGGGCGGTGTGGAATTATGAATATCGGTGGCAGAGTTTCGGCTTCTCGTGCATGGCGCCGGCCACCTGGGATCGCGTAGGCGGCAGCCATGACATTCCGAAGTGGGAGCTCCCGCCGACCGACTGGATGGCCAGTGCGGGTTGGACCGAATCGGGTGTGAATCCGAAGCTGCCAACCGACGCCGAGATGAAGATGATCTACGGCGGCGGCGGCACCTTCCAGCGCACGCTGGACGCCTTCTACCGCAAGGTCTTCTATACGCATCTGGCGATGCTCGAGAACCATACGCTGCCGGTGCCGGGCGCCGCGAACTTCGAGTTCAAGGAGTTCACCGGATTCTATTCGCCGTTCGACATCCGCGGCACCGCATTCATCATCTACCGTTATGCGGATCCGCATCGCGAGGACGACGGCTGGGCCTATATCCCCAACCTGCGCCGCGTGCGTCGTATCTCGGCCGAGGTCAAGTCGGACTCGCTGCTGGGCACCGACCACACCCTGGAAGACTTCTACAGTTTCTCCGGGCGCGAACTCGAGTGGCACTGGCGCTTCCTCGGATGGAAGGATCAGCTCGCGGTCCAGGATTCGGTGCATCAGTACACTTACCTGTACGGGCCGAACGGGATCATCCCCAACGACTCGTGGACGATGCGGCGCTTCGCGATCGAAGAGCGGACCCCGCTCACCGAGCGCCACCCGTACAAGAGCGTCGTCGAGGACTGGGATTCGCAGAACTATGACGCGTGGCTGATGGAGTCCTTCGACCACAAGGACAAGCTGTGGAAGATCTGGGAGTTCCAGAAGAAGTGGAGCGAAAGCTTCGATCCGAACAACTGGCAGTACCCGATTAACAAGGGCGCCTACTCGACCGAGTTCCAGTCGGTGCAGGTGCTCGACGTGCAGAACGATCGCGGCACCATCTGGATCGTTCCGGGCGGGTTCCCCAATTTGAAGGGTCCGGAAGCGGAAAAGCTCTACGACATCAACAAGCTCGAAGAGATCCACCGCTAGCCGAGCGACATAGGCGCGCCCCGCCGGACCGCGTGCGCGGTCCGGCGAGGGCGCCGCATCAGGGCGGCAGCGCAGAGGCGCGAAAGAAGCGCCACATCTCCTCGTTGCCGTCGATCACCGTGGTGCTGTGGCCGAGCCACGACAGTGAATGCGCCGTGCCCGGCCATACGTGACCCGAGCCGGCCAGCTTCCACAGCACGATCCGGCTCCCGCCCGCACACGGGCCCCATTCGTAGCGCGTCGCCGAATTGCCCGCGTCGGCAGTGCCGGCCCGTCCGCGCAGCTCGGGCCCGACCTTCGGCTCAGCCGGGCAGGAATCGAGGCCACGCCATCGCGCGATCTCCTCGTCGACCGCGGGGTACGGCATCACGTGGGCGATTTTTCCTAGCCGTCCGAAACGGCCGCCATACGGCACATAACGATCGTCGACGCTGTTGAACAGCATCAGCGGCATCGGCCGCGCGAACGCGGTCACTCCGATCATCAGCGCGCCTTCGACCGGCGCGATCGCGGCGACGCGATCCTGCGCCTCGACGCCCAGCCGAAACGCCATCATCGCGCCGTTGGAGAGCCCCGTCGCATAGACGCGCCGGCGATCGATCACGACCCGGGCCGCCAGATCGTCGAGCAGCGCACGGGTAAAGCCGACGTCATCGACGCGGTTGCGCATCGCATAGCCGCAGCATCCGCCGGCATTCCAGAACAGCGCGCGCGCACCGCGGCCGGTGCCGTTGGGATAGACCGCGACGAATCCGTCGCGATCGGCGATGGCGTCCATGCCGGAGTAGCGCTCCTGCTGCTCGCCGTTGCTCGTGGCGCCGTGGAAATTCAGAACGACGGGCAGCGGCTCCCCGGGAGCAGCCCGCGCGGGCGCGTGGTAGAGGTAGCTGCGCGCGAGACCTGCGTAGCGAAGCTCGACGCGACGGCTCCCCGGCGCGGAGCGGCTCGCGGGCGCACGATCACCGTCGTCCGCTGCCCGCGCGCGCGGCGCGGCGGTCAGCGCGACCGCAATCGACGCGACTATGCCGACGCAGCCGAGCGCGCGGGCCCGCCCCGGCGAGCGCTTCAGGCGAGTCCCGCCTTCAGCGCCTCGTCGACCGCGCCGATGTTGATGTAGTGGCCCTTGGCCATGACCGAGAGGAATGCGTGCAATTCAGGATCGCCGACGGTCGCGAGGTTCTCTTCGATTTTGCGGATCACCCAGCGCTGGCCGCGGTTGAGCAGCTCGAGCTTGCCGCGAAAGTCGCTCACCGCGCGCACCTTTTCGACGAAATCGCCGGTCTTGTTCGAAGCCGTGCCGCCCAGGCGGCGCACGTGCCCGGCAAGTTCGCCTGCGTAGTAACCCTCGTCGTGACCGACCTTCTTGAGCAATTCGCGCAATTCGAGCGAGCGGGCATCCGCGGTCAGTTCATGCAGCACGCGCCCGCCGGCGCGCTCCGCCTCGCCCAACGTATTCAGCAACGATTCAAGCTGCGCATCCATGATTCCTGACTCCCAAAGTCGGCCGGCTTCGCCGAGCGCACATCCGCTTTTGGATGCGCCGGCGCGCAGATCGAGTATATTCCGCGGCGGCGCGCGAAATGAAAGCGCCGCGCGCCGTTCTCAGATGAGCGGTGCGACCGGGCAGAGCACCACGCGAAACCATGCGCCGCGCGATCCGATCGCCGCATCGAGCATCGCCGCCAGCGCGCGCATCCGCCGCGACGCGCCCAGGCCCAAGGCCCCGCCGCCGCCCACCTTGCCCTTCATCAGGCTCGCAAGCAGGCCCGGCTGCTCGGGCAGTTCGAGCACGCCCAGCCTGGTTCCTTCGGGCACCTTGGCCAGCTCGCGCGCCGCTTTGATCGCCTGATCCATGCCGCCGATTCCGTCCACCAGCTTCAGCCTGATAGCGTCGGCGCCGGTCCATACGCGGCCCTGGGCAATCTGATCGACGCGCGCCGGGGTCAGGCCGCGCCCATGCGCCACCAGGTTGACGAAGTGCCGATAGGTGTCGCCCAGGATCTGATCGCGGAATTGCTGCTGCTGCGCGGGCGTGAAATCGGCAAACGCGTCGAACATCGATGCATTGGCTCCACGTTCGATATTCGCGCTGTTCACCCCGATCGAATTCATCAGCGGCGCGATGTTGAACTTGCCGCCGAGCACGCCGATCGAGCCGGTGACGGTCGCGGGCTCGGCGAAAATCTTCGCCGCCGGCATCGCGATCCAGTATCCGCCCGAGGCCGCGTAGCCCGACATGCTGACCACCAAAGGCTTGCTCTTGGCGACCAGTTCCGCCGCGCGCCGGATCAGCTCCGAGGCGGTCACCGAACCGCCCGGCGAATCGATCCGCAGGATCACGGCGCGCACCGAATCGTCGTCGCGCGCCTGGTTGAGCGCGGCAGTCATGTCGTCCGAACCGATGCCGTTGCCGCTCGGCGAAAGAATCGGGTCGTACCCGCCCTGCCCGAGTTGGATGGCGCCGTCGGCATAGACGATCGCGATGCGCTGGCGATGGCCGAAGTGCGGCAGCAGTGAGACCTGGCGATAATCGGCGTAGTCGACGACGGCGTGTTCGCGCCCGCCGTGGTTCTTGACCCGATCGTCGAACTCGTCGCCGTACTCGATGCGATCGATGAGATGCGACTTGAGTCCGGCCTGGGGACTGAGCGGAGCCTGATCGATGAGCCTGCGCAACTGGGCGGGTTCGAGGTGGCGCTCGTTGGCCGCGGTCGCGACCAGCTGGTTGAACAACCCGCTCGCCAGCGCTTCGTCCTCCTCGCGCTGGGCGGGGGTGAAGTTCTTCTCGGTGAATATATTGGCCGCATCCTTGTACTTGCCGAGCGCGGCGAAGTTGGGCCGGACGCCGACCGTGTCGAGCAGGCCGCGCGCGAACAGCTCCTGCACCCGCACGCCCATCAGGTTGATCTCGCCCTCGGGCATCATCGAGACTTCGCCCGCCGCGGCGCCCACCAGGTAGGGCAGATTGCCCGAGCCGAAGTCACCGGCGCTCTCGAGGTAGGCGGTGGTCCACTTGTGCGCAGCGGCGAACTTGTGAATGAGCGCGCTCAGCTCCTGCGCCTGGGCGAATTCCATCTCGGGGTCGGTGATGTGAATCGCCAGGCCCACGATATGCGGATCCAGCGCCGCTTGGTCGAGCGCCCGGCGCGCGACGTTGAGCGGAGTCTGGTTTTCGCTGACCAGTCCGCGCAGCCCTTCGCTGCCGCGCTCGATCACCGGACCCTTCAGGTCCAGTTCGAGCACTGAATCGGCCGCCACCCGGTGCGACCACCAGTCGCCGACATGCACGACAATAACCAGCAGGATGGCGAGAATGACCGTCCGCACCAGCCATCGCAGTGTCCGTCTGATCATTCCATTTCTCCTTGCGGCCATTTCTCCTTGCGGGCCTTTCATCGCCGACTGCTCGCGCGCGCCGGCTCCGTCGCTTGCAACCGCCGCGCCGCGCCTCAATGATAGCCAACCATAACCTTGGCGGGCGGACCAGTGGGATTCGGAGAGCGCAATGCGAGAGCTTGAATTGTCGTTGAGCGCGGGCGCGCCCGCCGCGCCGCTGCTCAGCGAGCAGCCGATGGGGCGGCTGCACTATCGCATCGTCGCGCTGTGCTTTCTCGCCTGGATTTTCGACTTCTACGATCTCATCCTCTACTCGTTCCTGATGGTGCCGATGGCGCGCGATCTGCACCTCGGCCGGCTCGAGGCGTCGTTCGCGCTGGGCCTGTCGCTGCTGATGACGGCGCTCGGCGGGCTGCTGTTCGGCCTGCTCGGCGATCGCTTCGGACGCCGCCCGACCATCATCGCCACCGTGCTCATCTATGGGTTCGGCACGCTGCTATGCGCGGGCAGCTTGACCTTGACCCACCTGCTGATCTTTCGCTCGCTCACCGGTATCGGAATCGGCGGCGAATGGGCGGCCGGTCAGAGTCTGGTCGCCGAGACCGTGCCGCCGGCGCGCCGCGCGCGCTATGCGGCCTACGTCCAGGTGGGCGCGCCGCTCGGCGTGTTCATCGCGGCATTCCTCGCCGGCTACGTGACACCCGCGATCGGATGGCGCGCGACCTTCGCGCTGTCGTCGCTGCCGGCGCTGCTGGTCGCGGCCGCGGTCTGGCGATGGCTGCCCGAAAGCGACGTGTGGCAGCGGCGGATGTCGGCGAGCGGCGGTGAATGGCTGACGCGCGAAGAGTTCCGCGCGCTGCGCCCTTACGCCGGCATCATGCTCCTGCTCTTTTTGGTCATCTGGGTGAACTCCGAGGCCTACTGGTTCACCTATAGCTGGATGCCCGGATATCTGAAGCTGACGCGTAATCTGAGCGACCGCGCGGCGAGCCATCTCATGATGGGAATGCAGGTCGGCGCGGTTGCGGGCTACGCGAGCTTCGGGCTGCTTGCCGACCGCTTCGGCCGCCGTCCGGTATACTCCGCCTTCGCGGCGCTGATGGCGGTGGGGCTGCTGCCGCCGACAATACTGTGGCCGTGGGCAGCCCGCGTCCCGGGACTGGTCGCGGTCGCGATGGCGCTGGCCGGCTTCGGCACCGGCATCTGGTCCGGCACCGGGCCGATCGTCTCCGAGCTCTTGCCCACCAAGGTGCGCAACTCGGCGCTCGGCCTCCTGCTCAACGTGACCCGCGGCCTGCAGTTCTTCACCCCGATGGCGATTGCGATGCTGTCGCGCTCGATCGGCTTCGGCGCGGCGCTCTCGATCGGCGCCGCGTTCTCGGCCGCGGGCGCGATGATGATTTGGCTCATACCGGAAACGCGCGGCCGCATCCTCACCCATCTCGACGAGGACCTGGTAGCGGGGCCCGTGCCATCCTAGCGGCCCGCGGCGAACCCCGCCGACGACCGCGAATCGGGAGCGGCTATTTCACGAGCGGAGTCTGGCGGTACTCGGCGCCGTCGAGGTACTCCCATCGATGGCCGTCCGCCTCCACCGCCGAAAAAATCAGCGTGGTGGTCGCCTCGGTCGTCGAGAGCGTACGGCTTGCGTCCAGGCGCGATCGCTCGATTCGGCCGGTGAAACGATCGCCGGCGATAGCCTCGTCGAGCGCGCGGCCGGCGGCGCCGGCCGCCCCCGCCTGCGGAAGTTTCATTATTCGGGCGATCGTCGGGGCGACGTCGAGATTCCCGCTCGGATACGGATCGACGAAATGGCGGCGGAAATCCGGACCGACGGCGGCGCAGAAATTGTCCAGCTCGCGCGCGCCCGCCGCCGCATGCATCCCGAGACCGGTGGTGTATCCGCTCCATCCGCCGGTATCCGCGTACATCACGCCCTTGATCGGCACGATCAGGCGATCCGATTTGTTGGGCACTGAGGCGGAACGCTCGCCCCCATTGCCGAAAACGTACGCGGGCTTGTCCGGCCCGGTGAGGTCATGATTGTCGATGTCCGGCAATTCGCGAAACGAGACCATCAGGTCGGGAGCGTAAAGAAAATTTTTGCGCTCGATGAGCCCGAGCCGATCCATGCTGAAAGTTCCCGCGATCCAGCCCGGCCGCGAATCCGGAGCCGCACCCGGCGATCCCGCCGGAGCGGCCAGCGGCCCCGCCGCCGCGCGCGCGAGCGCTCGTTCCTCGGCCGCGGCGCGGGTAAACAGCGGTCCGGCCCAGGGCTGGGCTTCGATGAAGTCCACGATCTTCTGCAGCATCGCGCGCTGCGCTTCGATTGTCGGAAAGACGCTGCGCGACAGCTCGATCAGATCGGTGCCGCCGTTGGCAATCACGGCAACGTCGTCGCTGGTCGGCGATTGCTTGAGCCCGTTGTCGACCAGGAGCTGCGCGAGCGGCACCAGCGCGCGCACCGTTGCGAACCCGTGATCGGAAACCACCACCAAGTCGGTGTTTCCCGCGATCGCCAGCTTCGCGGCCGCGCGACGGATCTCCGCCAGATTCGTGTCGCACATCCTGAGCGCGTCCAAGTCGGCCTGGGTGCCGAGGCCGCGACGATGCTGCGTCAAATCGGGATTGTGCTGCCACAAGACAATCAGCGCGGGATGCCCACCGCGCGCCGCGGTGCGGGCCCGCGCGAGCGCCCGTTCGATCACGAGGCGGGCGAAATACCGATCGCGCATTCCGTCAGACACACGCTCGCCCGGCGAGCGCGGCGGCACCGCCCCCAGTTCGCCTTTGAGCGCTTGCGGTATCGTCATATCGTCGGCAACGAACATCAAATCGCCTCTCGCAAGCGGCCCGCCCGGCGCCGGATCGCCGGTCACGCTGTCATCGAACATAAAGGTCGGGCCCTTCTTGCCGAGAACTGCGAGATAGCCGCCCGCACGGCGCACCTGCTGTCCCAGCGACTCCGAGCCGAGCAGAGCGCCATTGAAAAATTCAGGCCCGTTCAGCGCCGCCAGCGCCGCCGAGTCCTCGAGGTTGACCGGCCGGGTCGCCCACGCGTTCGCCGCCGCGGAACTGATTCGATCGGCGCGAAGCCGCGACGACATCGACATTTCATCTCCCAGGATGCTGGTCGTGCCGGGCGGCTCGCCGGTGGCGAGGCTCGCCGCGTTCACCATCGTAATCGACGGATACACCGCGTGATGGTGCGCGAAGAGGACGCCCTCGTCTTCCATCGCGAACAGATTCGGCGTCCATTTTGCGCTGACCAAATCGGGGCGCAGCCCGTCCCAGACCATCAGGATAAAAATCCGCGCGCGAGCCTGTCCGCCGCGCGCTTCCCCCGCATCGGCGCGCGGAGCCGCGAGCGACGTCATCAGTAGCGCAACTATCGCCAACAATGCGCTGAACCAGGCGCGGCGCGCGAAGCGGATGAACTCCGTCGCGGCGCCCATTACACTGGCCGTTATCGAAACCGTCATTGTGCCAAAGTTAGGGTTGGCTCGGTTCGTCTGACAAGGGGGAATTGGAACGATGGCCGGCGCACTGGAGCAGATCGAGCACATCTTCGTGCTCATGATGGAAAATCGATCGTTCGACCACATGCTCGGCTATCTCGATGCCGGCAATCCGAGCATCGCCGGGATCGCCGATGCCAGGCGCAACGGGTATGCGAACCTGTTCAACGGCGCCACCTATGCGCCCGCGCCGCGCACCGATCCCGCGGTGGCGATCGACCCGCTGCACGAACGCGAAGATATCCGCAGCCAGATGCGCTTTAAGCCGGGCGATCCGATGATGACCGGGTTCGTCGCCGACTACGCGACGGTAAATCCCGCCGATCCGTACCCGGTCGGCCAGTACTACGAAGCGGCGCACGTGCCGACGATGGATTTTCTCGCGCGCGAGTTCTGTGTCTGCGATCGCTGGTTCGCATGTCTGCCGGCGAGCACGCAGCCCAACCGCCTGATGGCGGCCAGCGGCTACGCGCTGCGCGATCACACGCTCAGCCAACTGTTCGACGATCAGGATATTGTCTATGACTGGCTCGACGCGCACGACGTCAGTTGGCGCGTATACTCGGAGGGCTTCCCGTTTTTCGCTCTGATGCCGAAGGTCCAAAAGCGCATCGTGGCCGACGTTTGGGACCGCTATTTCCGCGGCCTGGTCGCGCTCGACGCCGACTGCCGCGCGCCCGACACGCTGCCGCAAGTGATTTTCATCGAGCCCCAGTTCACCGACGGCGCCGACCCGGACCATGCCGACGACGACCATCCGACCACGCCGATTACGCGCGGCCAGGAGCTGATCCTCCGCGTGTACAACGCGGTCAGCGCCAACCAGGCGACCTGGAGCAAGTCGATGCTGATCGTCACCTATGACGAGCACGGCGGCTTTTTCGATCACGTCGAGCCGCTGGCGCTGGCGACGCCGCAGAACCACGGCGAGAGCTACACGCCCTTCGCCACGACCGGCGTGCGCGTGCCGGCGCTGATCGTCTCGCCGTTCGTTGCACCCGGTTCGTGCTTCAGTCAGGCGCTCGACCACACGTCGATCCTGGCAATGCTCGCCGAGAAGTACACGCCGGGCCTGTCCTACTCGGCCGACGTGGCCGCGCGCACGCCGATAGCGAGCGCGGCGCATGCATTGAACCTGTCCGCGCCCCGGCCGGGCGCGGCTCCGGCGGCGCCGGCTCCGCGGCCTCCGGTGTTCGCCGCGACCTCGCCGGTCGTGCCGCGCCGGATCCCTTCGGCCAACACGATCGCTTTCCTCAACGCGATCGAGACGATGCGCCAGCTCGATCCGCAAGCGATGGCGCACAAGTATCCGGCGTACAAGGATTACTTCCTCAAGGGCCGTTAGGGTGCCGGCGGCGAACCCGACGCTGCCGGATCGATCGAACACACACGCACCATCTGGCGCGCCCTTCGGCTTCAACGCGCGTCACCTTTGATCCTCCCCGCAGAGCTCGCTAGATTGGCCTTCTCCAGATTGTCCTTCCGAATCAGCTCGACTGACGCAGTAGCGCCGGCCGCTACAGGAGCCAAGCCGTGGCACTCATCAAGATTTTCCCGTTTCTCTGGTATGCGAAGGAGGCCGAGGGCGCAGCCCGATTTTACGTCTCGATCTTCCCGGATTCGCGCGTGGACCGGGTGACCTCGTTACAGAGCGAGTCACCGAGCGGGCCGCCGGGATCGGTGAAGATCGTGGACTTCACGCTCTTCGGCCAACCCTTCCGCGCGATGAGCGCCGGGCCGCATCACGACTTCAACGACGCGGTTTCGCTGATGGTCCTGTGCGACGACCAGGCCGAGCTGGATCGCTACTGGAATGCGCTCCTCGAAGACGGAGGCAAGCCGCTGGCGTGCGGCTGGCTCGTCGATCGGTTTGGCGTGCGTTGGCAAATCGTGCCTGCAATCTTCGAGGAGATGATGCGCGACCCGAATCCAGCACGATCCAAGCGGGTCACCGACGCGATGATGAAGATGGTGAAGTTCGACATCGGGGCGCTCGAGCACGCCTATCATCGCGAGGGTGCCGGATGATCGAGATTTCCGCTCAAAATGGAGAATGAGCTGGAAAAGAGGAAAAGTCATATATTTCGGATATTTTTCGCCTTAGAGATCGCTGTTGAAACCGCGATTTCCTCCGAAAAATTCCCCCAAACGAACATTTGAGAGGAAAACCCAGGCGAGAAGCCTGTCGATCGCGGACAAAATGCGCCCGCGGGCGCCGTTCGGCTGCAATGCAGGTCACCTTTGATCCGCCGCGCAGGACCCGGCTAGATTCCTCTTCCGATGACCTCGGCAAACGAAATTTGCTCGATGGATGCGGTATCGCTCGCCGCGCTCATACGCCAGCGCAAGCTCTCGCCGCTCGAAGTGGTCGATGCCGCGCTCGCACGCATCGAACAGCTCGACAGCACGCTGCATGCCTTCTGCACCCTGACGCCGGAACTGGCGCGCGCCGAGGCGCGGCGGGTCGAATCCGAAATCGTCCAGGGGCGCGATGCGGGCCTGCTCGGCGGTGTACCCGTCGGACACAAGGATCTGATCCTCACGCGGGGCGTCCGCACCGCCTCGGGTTCGCTGGCGTACAAGGATTTCGTCCCCGACGAGGATGACGTCGTGGTCGAACGGATGCGCGCGGCGGGCGCGGTGATGCTCGGCAAGACCAACGTGCCCGAGTTCGGCTACAGCCCCACCGGCCACAACCCGGTGTTCGAGACCACTCGCAATCCATGGAACACGGCGCTTACTTCGGGCGGCTCGAGCGCGGGCTCGGCGGTCGCGGTGGCCACCGGGATGTGCCCGATTGCGACCGGCAGCGACGGCGGCGGCTCCGTGCGCATCCCCGCATCGTTCTGCGGAATCTACGGCTTCAAGCCCTCGATGGGCCGTATCCCGCTTTACCCGGGCGCGCGCGACGAGCGCTATCCCGGAGTCTCGGGATGGGAATCGCTCGAACATATCGGACCGTTGACGCGCACCGTCGCCGACGCCGCTCTGATGATGGCGGCCACGGCGGGACCGGATATGCGCGACCGCCATAGCCTGCCCAAGGCCGCTTTCGACTGGATGCAATGCCTCGAGGGCGGCGTGCGGGGCTTGCGCGTCGCCTACAGCGCCGACTGGGGCTACGCCGCGGTCGAGCCCGAAGTGCGCCGCGTGGTCGGACAGGCCGTGCGGATTTTCGAGCGCGATCTCGGATGCGTGGTCGAAGAGGCGAATCCCGGATGGGACGATCCCTTCGCTGCGTTCTTCGCCGTCATGTTCGCCGAAACCGACCTGAAGGGGATGCGCGAGATGGCGCGCAAGTACCGCCTATCGACCCATCTGGTCAATGCGCTGGCGTTACCCTGGAGCGCGGAGGATTTCACCAACGCCAACATGGTGCGCAAATCGGTGGTGCGGAAAATGGCCCAATTCATGTCCCGCTACGATCTGCTGCTGACGCCCACGCTGGCAGTGCCGCCGTTCGCGATTCACATGCAAGGGCCCGAGAAGATCGACGGCCGCTACGTTCAGCCGGCCGAGTTCCTGTGCTTCACTTTTCCGATCAACTTTACCGGGCAACCGGCCGCATCCGTGCCCGCCGGCTTTACCGCCGACGGTCTGCCGGTAGGGCTCCAGATCATCGGCCGTCACCTGGACGATCCGACCGTGCTGCGGGCGTCCGCCGCCTTCGAAGCCGCCGCGCCATGGCGGACCAAATGGCCGCCGCTGGTCGCCGATTCCGCCGCGGCAACCTGAGCGGCCGCCCTCTCGCCGATTGCGGACTGCTGCCTTGTAGGCGCGCACGAGCGTCCGGACCGCGGGAACGACTCTCCGCAAAGGCCGCTCAGGCTTCGGCGCCTAGCGCATCAGGTGCGCGACGAACCAATCGCGCGCCGGATTCGCCGCCTTGTCGAAATCTTTCACGTATGCGTCGAAATGGCCGCCGTCGAGCAGCACCAGCCGTTTGGGCTCCAAGGCGTCGTTGTACGCGGCGACCGCAAGGTCCGCGACCGCGAGCGTGTCGCCCGTCGCTATCACCATCATCAGCGGCGTCGGACTGATCTTCGCGATGTAGCTGCCCGGCTCGTACTCCATCAGCAGCTCGAGCGTGCGCAGCGTGACCTCGTTGCGCCAGGACTTGGCGCGCTCGCGGCCGGTCTCGGTGAACCATTGATAGGAGTCGGGCGTGGGCAGCGCCGACGGAGCCTGCGGATCGGGCGCGACCACCGGCAGCATCGCCGGCGCTTCGCCACGAAAGCGCGCTTCGCGGTCGGCGTCGAGTTGCGCGCGCAGCGGTGCGAGAAAATCCGGCCGCACCAGGCGCTGGATATTGCGATAGCCGCTGATCAGCGGCACCTGCGAGACCACGCATTTGACCCGCCGATCGGTCGCGCCGACCACCAGCGCATGGCCGCCCGAGTAGCTCGATCCCCATACGCCGATGCGCTCGGGATCGATCTCGCGCTGCATCCGCGCCCAGGTGATGACGTGGCGATAGTCGTGCACCTGCGTCCACGGATCGATCTCCTGGCGCGGCTGGCCGTCGGAGGCGCCGAAGTTGCGATTGTCGAAGACCACCGCGGCCAGTCCGGCGGCCGCGAAATGCTCGGCAAAGCGGTCCAGGTACATCTCCTTGACCGCGGAAAAGCCGTGCGCCATCACGATCGCCGGCGCTTTGCCGCTCGCGCGGTCGGGCGTGTACAGCCATCCGCGCAAAATCGTTCCCTCGGCGTTGATCTCGATATCCTTGCGCATCGCTCTCCCTCCCGGCGCTGTCGCCGTCGCTGCGTTTCTGTGCGGCCGTTACTTGCGGATGAAATTGGGCTTGCGCTTTTCGACGAACGAGCGCGCGGCCTCGCGATGGTCCTCGGTGGTGAAGGTCACCATCTCGTAGGCGAGCGAGGCGTCGAGAATCAGATTGGCCTGCTGCTTGAGCCATTTGTTGACCGCGAGCTTGCTCCATCGAATTGCGTAGGTCGGACCGTCGGCCAGCTCCTGCGCGAGCTCGCGCGCTTTCGTCATCACCTCTTCCGGCGCGACCGCGTAGTTGACCATGCCCATCCTGAACGCTTCCGCGCCATTGACGAAATTCCCGCGCATCAGGAACTCCTTGGCCCGCGCGGGCCCGATCAGCAGCGGCCAGATCACCGCGCCGCCGTCGCCCGCCACCACGCCGACCTTGACGTGCGTGTCGGCAAGCCGCGCCTTCTCCGAGATGACGATGATGTCGCACAAAAGCGCGAGCGTCGCGCCGAGGCCGACCGCGTCGCCGTTGATCGCGCCGATTATCGGCTGCTCGACGTCGAGCATGTTCTGCACGATACGCCGGCCCTCGGCGGCGGTGATGCGCTCGGCCTGGCTGCCGCTCGCGCTGGCGAGCGAGCCCGAGGCCATCCCCTTGACGTCGCCGCCGGCGCAGAATGCGCGGCCGGCGCCGGTCAGGACGATCGCGTTCACCTCGCGATCTTCGGCGAGGTCGTTCCAGATGGTCATAAGCTCGTGATGGAGCGCCGGGTTGACGGCGTTGAGGCGGTCGGGCCGGTTGAGCGTCACCGTCGCGACGCGATCCGCCTTTTCGATTTTGATCGATTCGTAACGGCTGTAGTCCGGCATCGCGGTTCCTCCTGCCGTGCGGTTTTGCCCCACCTATACAACGGGAGCCGCGCCCCGCGCCAACCGCGACGCTGTGGACGAAGGCGCCGCGCGATCGGCCGCGGCGCGTGCCAGGCGCAGGTTGTTCTGGTAGCGTGGGCCGTATTCGCGGCAGCAGGCTCGGCAGCCGTTTTCACAAATTCGCAAACCGGCGGAGGTTCAGGCAGTGCGTATCGCGCTCATCGGTCAGGCGGCGTTTGCCGAACGCGCGCTCGAGACGCTGCACGCGCGCGGCGATGAGATCGTGCACGTCTTCGCGCCGCCCGACGCGCCGGGCGGCCGTCCCGATCCGCTCAAGGTCAAGGCGGCCGCGATGGGCCTGCCGCTCAGCCAGCCCGCCACGTTCAAGAGCGACGAGGCCTGGGAGCAGTTCCGCGCGCTTGACGCCGACCTGCTGGTGATGGCGTTCGTCACGCTGATCGTGCCCGAGCGCATCCTTTACGCGCCGCGCTTCAAATCGATCTGCTTTCATCCCTCGCTCCTGCCGCGCCATCGCGGCGCGAGCGCGATCAACTGGACCCTGATCATGGGCGACACCCACGCCGGCGTGACCTGGTTCTGGCCCGACAAGGGAATCGATACCGGTCCGATCCTGGTGCAGCGGGCCGAGCCGATTCGTGACGAAGACACGGTCGGGTCGCTTTACTTCAACCGGCTGTTTCCGATGGGCATCGAGACCCTGGGCCAGGCGCTCAAATTGATCGAGTCGGGCCGGCCGCCTGCGATCGCGCAGGACGAAAGCCGTGCGACGTACGAGCCGCCGTGCCGCGACGAGCACGCCAAGGTGGATTTCGCGCGCGAGGCGCGCGCGGTTTTCAACCTGGTGCGCGGATGCGATCCGCAACCGGGCGCATTCGCGGAGCTTGGGGGCGGGCGGCTGCGGCTCTATGAACCCGTGTTGGAAAATCGAAAAAGCGGGAGCCCACCCGGCACGATCGTATCGATCGATACGACCGGAATGCGCATCGCGTTGAAAGACGCGACGATGCTCGTGCGGCGCGTGCGCTTCGATACGAGTCCGAAAAAGGTCGCGCCGCAGGAACTGGCGCTCTCCGGTCACCTGCAGGTCTCCTCCCATCTTGGATGACTAAAGCGAATTGCCTTGGCGTGCGTCGTCGGGCGGGTGCATTTCGCACGGCAGAACCGTAGTATCGCAGTGCAGCTTGCGAAGGGGGATGGGGGCCGATGAAACTGTGTGTAGGTACTTCCAAAGGTATCGTGCTGCTCGATACCGCGCGAAACGGCAAGCCGCTGATGGTGCTCGCCGATCCGCCCTCGGTCTGGTGCATGGCCCAGGATTGCGCCGATCCGGGCATGATTTACGCCGGTTCGGTTGACAATGCGCAGATCGGGAGCACGCGCGGACGCGTCACGCTGGCGCGCTCGAGCGACGGCGGCCGTACCTGGTCGGACGTCACACCCAGCATCGCGCGCAGCGAAGACGTGTGGGCGATCGCGACCGCGCCGGATGCGCCGGGCGAGCTTTTCATCGGCACCTCGCATGCGCGGCTCCTGCACAGTCTCGATCACGGCCGCACTTTTCGCGAATGCGCGGAGTTCCTCAAGCTACCGGGCCGCGAGCGCTGGACCTTCCCGCCGCCGCCGCACATCCCGCACGTCCGCACCATCGTCTTCGACCCTCACGATCCGATGACCATCTACGTCGGCGTCGAGGAGGGCGGTATCGCACGCTCGCGCGATCGCGGTGCGAGCTTCGAACTGCTCAACAGCGGCCTCTGCGAAGACGTGCATTGTATCGCGGTCGATCCTCGCGATCGAAGCAGGCTTTACGCGACCACCGGCGCCGGATTTTACACCTCGAGCAACGGCGGCGGTTCGTGGACCAAGGTCAAGCGGGGATTCTACCGCAGCTACGCGGTGCCGCTCTTCGTCGCCGCCGGCGAGTCCAGCCACGTCTATACCGCCGCCGCCGCGAGTCCGCCGCCCTTCTGGTCCACCGGGCCCGCCGGCGCGGACGCCGTGATGTTTCGCAGCCTCGATGCGGGCCAGAGCTTCGAGGCGCTGGGCGATGAAGTCCTGCCGGAACGCGGGATGGCGATGCGTTTCAAGGCCGATCCCGAAAATAGCGGCGGCTTCTTTGCCGTCACGACCGACGGATGCGTGATTCGCACCTGCGAAACGGCCCGCGACGCGACCATGATAGACGCGACCGTTATCAGCGAGCGGCTGCCCGCAGCTTACGACCTGGTCCCGCTGTAAAGGCGCGCGCGCCCCCTGTCACCCGCGCCGACGTCCCGCTTCGCCTCGCATTCTCCGATGGCTCGATCTCTATGTCTTGACATTTAGACGAAGAAAAAGCGAAACTATGCCATGGCATTTCGCGCGGCAGAGCTATTCGATGCCTCCCACGACACTGCCGAGCTCGCGCCGCTTCGCGACGTCGAGTTCGTCGAGATGCCCGTGCGCAGCATCCTCAACCGCTGCGAGAATTCGCGCATGCCCTTTCGATGGACGATCAATCCGTATCGCGGATGCGAGTTCGGATGCGTGTACTGCTACGCGCGCTATACGCACGAGTTCCTCGAACTGCGCGATCCGATGGATTTCGAGCGGCGCATCTTTGTCAAGCGGATGGCGGCGCAGGTGCTGTCGCACACGCTCGCGCGAACGCCGATCGGCTCAGACGCAATAGCGATCGGCACCGCGACCGACCCGTATCAGCCGGCCGAGCGCAAGTACGGGCTGACGCGCTCGATGCTCGAGGTGTTTGCGCAGCTGGGCGGGCTCGATCTTTCGATCACCACCAAGTCGGCGCTGGTCGTGCGCGACCTCGGCCTGCTCCGCGCGATCGCCTTGCGCTCGAGGCTGAGCGTGAACTTCTCGCTCGTCACGCTCAACCGCCGCCTGCAACGCACGCTCGAGCCGCGCGCGCCGCGGCCGGAGCTGCGCCTGCGCGCGCTGGCCGAACTCGTCCGCGCGGGAATCCGCTGCAACGTCCTGATGATGCCGGTGATACCGGGGCTCAACGATGCGCCGGCGGCGATCGAAAGCGTGGTGCGGGCGGCGCGGCGCGCGGGGGCGAGCGCGGTGTGGTGGCGCTCGCTGTTTCTGAAACCGGCGGCGGCGCGCCGCTTCATCCCGTTCGTCAAGGAACGTCTGCCGGAAATTGCCGACACGATCGATCAATTTTATGCCCGCGCGGTGTACGCTCCGCGCGCGTACGACGAGCGCATGGGCTTGATTTTCGACCGCCTGCGCGCGAAGTACGGCTTCGTCGTGGACCATCGCGACCGCCGCGACACGCCGCCGGCCGCGCCGGCGGCGCTGCCCGCCGGCATCCAGCTCGCGCTCGGCATGCACTAGCCCGCTCCGCGAGGCCTGCGCGCGGCGATTGACAAGCCGCCTTGCGGGCCACAAAGTTCTCACACCATGCAAGTCGCACGGCTTTACGACTTCGGTGACATCCGCCTCGAGCACGACCCGCGACCGACGCCCGGACCCGATGAAATCCTGGTGCGCGCGCGCGCTTGCGGCATCTGCTCGGGCGACATCATGCCCTGGTACATCCGGCGCAAGGCGCCGCTGGTGCTCGGCCACGAGCCGGTGGGCGTAGTCGAGGAGGTAGGCTCGGCGGTACGCGAGTTCCATCGCGGCGACCGCGTCTTCGTCCATCATCATGCGCCGTGCTTCGAATGCGCCTCGTGCCGGCGCGCCGAGTACGTCCAATGCGCGACCTGGCGCGCGACCAAAATCGACCCGGGCGGGATGGCCGAGTACTTCGTCGTCGGCGCGCACAACCGGCGCGACACGCTGCGCCTGCCCGACGCGCTGGCCGACGCCGACGGCGTGCTGGTCGAGCCGGCGGCGTGCGTGGTCAAGTCGCTGCGCCGCGCGGGGCTCAAGCGCGGCGAAAGCATTCTCGTCATCGGGCTCGGCATCATGGGCATGATGCACGTGATGCTGGCGCGCCATCACGGCGCCGGACGGATTATCGGGGCGGACCTGTTCGAGACCCGCGCGCGGCGCGCGATGGCGCTCGGCGCGGACGCCGGGCTGGTGGTCGCGGGCGACAATCTGGTCGAGCAGGTGCGCGAGGCGACCTCGGGCGCGATGGCCGACGTGGTGATTGTCGGGCCGGGCACCGCCAAGGCCATCGCGCAGGGCGTCGCGGCGGCGGGCAAAGGCGCGACCGTGGTGCAGTTCACCGCCACCCCGCCCGAGGACGAGCTGGTGCTAAACCCGCACGATCTCTACTTCAACGAGACGCGACTGGTGCCGAGCTATTCGTGTGGACCGCAGGATACGCGCGAGGCGATGGCGCTGGTCGAGCGCGGGGTTCTGCGCGCCGCCGACCTCGTGACCCATCGCTTTCCGCTCGCGCGCGTGGGCGAGGCTTACGCGACCGCGCAGAGGCCGGAGTCGCTCAAGGTCATCGTCACGTTCCCCGATTGACCGCAGCGTGCCGCGAGAACGGCGCGCGCGCGCATGTGCGCGAAGAAAAGGGCGGTTGCTGAACCGCCCCTTTCCCGCGCACGCGAAAAACTACGGCGTTGACGGCGCAGGAGCCGCAGGTGCCGCACCCGCACCGCTATCCGACGGCGCTGCGGCCGCAGGTGCGCTCTTATGCACAACGTGATGATGCACGTGATGCACGATGTGATGATGCACCATGTGGTGCCCGCCCTCGGTCTTCATCGCGATTGCTTCCGCGCGATCGGCAGCAGCCTTGGCATCAGCTGCGGCCTGCTCGGTGCGGGTTGCGGCGGCCTGTGCGGCAGCGGCCGACTGCTGGGCCGAGTTCGCGGCGCCCTCGGCGCTTTGCGCTGAAGACGCAGCCTGCTGCGCCGCGGCTTGCGCCTTCTGGGCGGCGTCCTGCCCGGTGCAGCCGGCAGCAAACAGCGCAAGTGCCAGAGCAGCCCCGGTGTAAGCGGCTAGTTTTGAGGCCTGTTCTCTTTTCATCCTGATTCCCTTCCCTCCTTCAGTTGCGGAGGGCGTGCACCAGCAGCGTCCTTGCCGCAAGTCTGTTTCCTGCTTCCCGAACGACAACCAACCATCCATTAAGCTTCCGGGACCGAAAAAACTGTACACAAGTTGGTATGTGGCCGCAATCAGTGCTTCTTATATCTCGGTGTTGCGATTCCAACATTAGCTTGCATTTTTTCGCCACCGAAAGCCTCGTGCCTAATTAGGCTCACTAAAAGTCTTCTTCGCCAGTGTACTCGCTGCCCATTCCACCCATGCCGCCCATCCCCGGCATCCCACCACCCATGCCCGGCATCATGCCTCCCATGCCGCTCATCCCGGGCATTCCGCCCATGCCGGCGCCGGCCGGCAGGGTGGGCGCGGGCCTGGGCTTGCGCGGAGCCTCGGCGACGGCGGCCTCGGTGGTGAGCATCATCGAGGCGGCGCTGACCGCGTTCTCCAGCGCCGCGCGAACGACCTTGGCCGGATCGATCACGCCCGCCTTGACCAGGTCTTCGAACTCGCCGGTGGCGGCGTTATACCCGAAATCGCCTTTGCCCTCGCTCACGCGATTATAGACGACGGCAGACTCGGCGCCGGCATTGCGCGCGATCTGGCGCAGCGGCTCGCTCATCGCCCGCGCGACGAGGTCGGCTCCGGGCTTGCGTTCGGTCGGGAGTTTCAGCGCTTCGACCTCTTTGACCGCGCGCGCGAGCGCCACGCCGCCGCCGGGAACCATCCCCTCCTCGACCGCGGCGCGCAGCGCGTGGACCGCGTCGTCGACGCGCGCCTTGCGCTCCTTGAGTTCGACCTCGGTGGCCGCGCCGACCTTGATCACGCCGACCCCGCCTGCGAGCTTGGCCAGGCGCTCCTCGAGCTTTTCACGGTCGTAATCGGAGGTGGTCTCGGCCGCCTGCACGCGGATCTGCTTCATGCGGGCTTCGATCTCGGCCTTTTTGCCGGCGCCGCCGACCAGCGTGGTGTTGTCCTTGTCGATGAGCGCGCGGCGGCATTTGCCGAGCGCCGAGAGCTGCACGGTCTCGAGCTTGAGACCCATTTCTTCGGCGATCACCTGACCGCCGGTGAGGACTGCCATGTCGGTCATCATTTCCTTGCGCCGGTCGCCGAAGCCGGGCGCCTTGACCGCCGCCACGCGCAGCGTGCCGCGCAGCTTGTTGACCACCAGTGTCGCGAGCGCCTCGGCCTCGACGTCCTCGGAGATGATGAGCAGCGGGCGCCCGGCCTGCACGACGCGCTCGAGCAGCGGCAGCAGGTCGCGCATGTTGGCGATCTTCTTTTCGTGGAACAGGATCAGCGGCTCGTCGAGCTCGACCGTCATGCGCTCCGGGTTGGTGACGAAGTAGGGCGAGAGATAGCCGCGATCGAAGCGCATGCCTTCGACCAGATCCAGCGTGGTCTCCAACCCGCGCGCCTCCTCGACCGTGATCACGCCTTCCATTCCGACCTTGTCCATCGCGTCGGCGATGATCTTGCCGATTCCCGCATCGCCGTTGGCGGCGATGGTCGCCACCTGGACCATGCGATCGCGATCCTTGACCGGCCGCGCCATGCGCTTGATCGCCTCGCTCGCCTTGGCCACCGCGGCCTCCATCCCGCGCTTGAGATCCATCGGCGCCATCCCGGCCGCGAGCAGCATCATGCCCTCGCGCAGCACCGCGCGGGCGAGCACGGTCGCAGTGGTCGTGCCGTCGCCGGCGACGTCGGAGGTCTTCTGGGCGACCTCGCGGATGAGCTTGGCGCCCATGTTCTCGAACTTGTCCTCGAGGTCGATCTCCTTGACCACGGTGACGCCGTCCTTGGTCACGACCGGCGCACCGAAGCTCTTCTGGATCATCACGTTGCGGCCCTTGGGGCCGAGCGTCACGCGGGCGGCGTCGGCGACGAGCGAGGCACCCTTGACGATGCCGGCGCGGGACTTTTCGTGCAGATGGATAGTTTTGGCAGGCATGGAAAAATCTCTCCGTACTTGGGACTTCAGCCGGGCGCATCGGCGCCCAACGGGCCGCGCTTCAGGCGGCCGGCACAAACATAAGCATGCGCGCGCAGTTTGCCACTATTATTGCACTTTGTGCTCGATCGTCGAGCATGTTTTGTACGCGGTCGCCGCGCATGCAAGGATGGAAATGTGATGCGGCTTTCATTCACACACCTGATGCTCTGCGCGCTTATCGCCCTCGCCGTGCTGGTCGCAGTCGCGATGTTCGCGGCGCCGGCGCCGGTCCTCTCGCGGGCATCGCTGCCGGCTTCGCTGTCGCGCGCCGCATCCCGGATCGAGCGCGTATCCGGCTCAGCCGCTGCCGCATTTGCCGGCGACATCCGCCAACTCATGCAAACCGAAGACGAAGGCGGCGAGGACGCGCCCGAGGGCGGTGTCTCGCCCGAACAACTTCAAAAGTACGTGGCCGTCTATCGCGCGATGCAGCGCAATCACGCCCTGACGATCGAACAGGCCGCAGCGTCGCAGGGCCTCACCGTACCAGCCTTTCGCGATCTCGAGCAGCGAATCGAGAGCGACGACCTGGCGCGCGACGACGCGCGCCGCGCGCTTGCCGCGCCCTCCGGTCAGGCCACTGCGGTGCCGAACCCGTAGCGCAAGGGCCGCGCCCGCTTGCTACGTGTTCGAAAAAACGACGGAAGCGGATCGGCCGACCAGCTTCCGCCACACATCGACGTCTACTTCGTGACGGACGAGGCGAAGGCGGCTTCGAGCCGGGCCACCGCGTCATTCGCACGCTTGACGGAATCTTCGGCTCCCGCGGCCGATTCCTGCGCGGTCTTAGCCGACTGGGCAGCCTGGTTCGCCGAGTTCTGCGCGTTGGTCGCCGCGGTCGAAGCCTGCTGTGCGCTTGACTCGGCCTGCGACGTCGCCTGATCGATCTGGGACTGATAGCTGCATCCCGCCACGCACAGTGCGCCGAAAGCGAGCATTCCAAGCACCGTCGTCAACTTCTTCATCCGAACCCCTCCTGCTAACCGGTAAGCCCTTGCTGGATCTCGTCGATGCGGCCAGCGGCGATGGGTTTCAGCACGCTCATCGTCACCAACTCGCGAAATCGCGCTCATGGTTGCAAATCACTCTGCCCAAGGCAAGTAAGATGGTTCGCGAGATCGACCGTTGACATGCAAAACCGGCGCTAGGTAAGGTCAGGCAGGATTCCCACAAGCGCCGGGACGGCAATTTCGGCCGTCCGCTCGATTCACCCCCGTGCCCACAGATAGCGTCAAGGAAACGCCTGGCCGCGCCGAACCATCAAAAGGGACGGAAGACGCGGTCGAGCCTGCCGCGTCGTCGGCCCCCGGCAAGGAGCCGAGCACCGAAAATAGCGGTTCCGCGAACACCGAAGGCGCATCCGGCGACCGCCAGTCGCCGAGCCACGGACCGGCAATGATGACGGCCCTCCCGGGCGGCGCTGGAAGCGCCTGGCCCCCGGCGCTGGCAGAAAAGCATTTCGCCGGCGAAGCGCAATGCGACTTCGACACCGCGCTCGAGATGGTTGAGCCGAGCGGCCCGGCAGAGGCAACCGCGCACGCGCGAAACGGCGATCGCGTTCGGCAGGGTTGGTTGAGCTCGGTTGCGCAGCTCATCGGCCTTTCCAGGCTGCGTCCGCCAGCCGCGCGCGATCGACGCCACGTAGCCTTCGACGGCTATCGCAACCCGTTGCACGACGAGAAAACCGAGCGCGACCGGCGCTACGGTACGGTGTACAATGTGGTCGAGCACGCCAACGCCTACCTGGTGAGCATCGAGATGCCGCGACGTATCCCGGCCTCCTCGCTCAAGGAATTGTGGGGGCTGCCCGACGAGATGCCGGATTACGACTACACGATAACGCTGCACGACCGCGTGCTGGCCGTCAGAGCGGGCGTGAGGGGCGAAGCGATGCGGCGCCTATCCTACATTTCAGCTTCATTCCCGCCGGACTTTCTGACGCGAATCGAATTTGAACGACCGGTCTCCTCGTTCAAGCATCGGCTGCGCAACAAAGTGCTCGAAATCGTGGTCTTCAAGCAGGTCGAGGGGGGCTCCGCAGTGGGCCGCGCCGCCCGCGCCACATCCGCCTGACGGCCGCCGGATTGCAATGAGACTCGAAGCGCCTCAAAAGCGACCTGCGACGATGAAAGTGCGGGATGCCACGGTCGCCGACCTTCCGCACATCCTCGAAATCGAGCGGCTAGGCTTTGCGCAACCGTGGAGCCTCGATTCATTCAGGCGCGAACTGATGCTGCCGTTCTCGCGCATCCTCGTGGCGATTCCCCGAGCCCCGGATACGGATACTCGCCATCCCAGCAGCCTCGACTTGCCGGCGGGCTTCCTGTGCCGATGGCTGATAGCGGACGAGTGTCATGTGTTGAATGTAGCCGTGCATCCCGCAGCTCGTCGCGAAGGTGTGGCGACGGCTCTCATGGGGGAGACAATAGACGAAGCAAAGGCAAAAAAAGCCCGGTTCGTCACACTGGAAGTACGACGCTCGAATGTAGCCGCACGGAGCCTGTATCGGAAGTTGCGATTTGAGGAACAGCGTTTGAGAATGAACTACTATGGACCGGGCGAAGACGCTATTGTGATGGAGCTCCCGATCGATGGCTTCCTCGGCTAATCCTGTCCCTTAATCGCCACATCTTCGGTTTGCGGCGCATCTGAGCGGGGTTACAAAAATCCGCCTGATGTGTCATAATGCTTGCATAAAGCCCGCGCCGATCGGCCAGTAGTGAACCGTTGTCACTAACTGGACCGAAATCCATGACGCCTGGGGTTTGCAGAAGAACCTAGATGACAAATCTGCCGTTCAAGAAAGGCGAAAAGGTCGTTTACCCGGCACACGGAGTGGCGGTCATCGAAGATATCCAAAGCCGGGTCATCTCCGGGACTGAGCGCCGGTTCTACATGCTCAAGATTCTGGGCACCGAAAAGATGACCATCATGATTCCGACCGAAAACGTGACCCAGGTCGGCCTGCGCCGAGTGATCGGAAAGGATGTGGTCGACAAGATCTACCGCATTTTGCGCACGCGCAAGGTCGATGCGGACACGCAAACGTGGAACCGCCGTTATCGCGAATATACGGAAAAGATCAAAACCGGGTCGCCACTCGAAATCGCGAAGGTTCTGCGCGATCTGCTCGTGCTCAAGGGTGACAAGGAACTGTCCTTCGGCGAGCGTAAAATGCTCGATACGGCGCGCAGCTTGCTGGTCAAGGAGCTCTCGATCGCCAAGGCTCATCCTGAAGAAAAGATCATGGAAGAGCTGAAGGTGATGTTCGCGAACTAGATCGCGCGCGCAGCGAAGTTTCTGTTTCGGGGGACCGGATCAATTCCGGTCCCTTTTTTGCTTCAGCCCGCAACTGCTCCGATCCGGTCAGGGACTTCCGCTCGAGCGCAACGGCCGATACGCTCGATGCGGCGAAGTGACGATGCGATGCTCGGCCATAATCGTCGCCGCCGGCAGCGGCGTGCGACTGGGACGTGACGCGCCAAAGGCATTCATCGAGCTGGCGGGCGAGCCGCTGCTGCGTTATTCGCTGCGTACGGTCGCGGCGCTCGAGCGCGTCGCGGAAGCCATCGTGACCGTGCCGGCAGCAATGGAGCGGCGGGCGCGCGAGGAAGCTCGGCGCGCCGGTCTCGACATTCCCTTGAAAATCACGGCTGGAGGCAGCGAGCGCCAGGACTCGGTGCGCATCGCGCTCGCGCTCAGCGGCGCCGAGAGCGAAGCGGTCGTGGTGCACGACGCCGCGCGGCCGTTCGCCCCGCCGGCACTGTTTGACGCGTGCATCGACGCGACGCGGCATACCGAAGGCGCCATCGCTGCGGTGGCCGTGGCCGACACGCTCAAGCGGGTCGACGGCAATCTCATCGCAGCGACGGTCTCGCGCGAAGGATTGTGGCAGGCGCAGACGCCGCAGGCTTTTCGGCGCGCGGCGCTGATCGCCGCCCACGAGCGCGCCGCGCGCGAACGATGGGCGGCGACCGACGACGCCGACTTGATCGAGCGATGCGGCGGACACGTCGCGATCGTCACGGGCTCGCTCAGGAACCTGAAAATCACCACGCCGGCCGATTTGGAATTGGCCGAAGCGATCGCGAAAAGCGGCGTGGGCGGCCGCCCCTGAGCCAGGCTGACTACTCGACGGTGACCGACTTGGCCAGATTGCGCGGCTGGTCCACATCCGTGCCGCGGTAGACGGCGATATGATAGGCCAGCAACTGCAGCGGCACCGTGGTCAGCACCGGCATCAGCATCCGATGCGTCGTCGGAACTTCGATTATCTCCCAGGCGACGTCCTCTAACTCGCTCGTTGGACGATCGGTTACGGCAATGATGCGGCCGTTGCGCGACTCGACCTCGCGCAAATTGGAGAGCGTCTTTTCGTAGACGTTGTCGAACGGAATGATCACTACCACCGGCATCTCGTCGTCGATAAGCGCGATCGGGCCGTGCTTCATCTCGCCCGCCGAATAGCCCTCGGCGTGGATGTAGGAAATCTCCTTGAGCTTGAGCGCGCCCTCGAGCGCGACCGGGTAGTTGATGCCGCGACCGAGGTAAAGAAAGTCGCGCGCCTTGCCGTACTTGCGCGCGACGCGCTCGATCTGACGCTCGCGTTTCTCGAGCACTTCCTTGATCTGCGCGGGAATCGCGAACGCGGGCTGCAACATCGCATTGACTTCGCGCTCGCTCAGCCGGCCCAGGCGTGCCGCCAGATGGATCGCGAACAGGTAAAAGGCCTCGATCTGGGTCAGGAAGCATTTGGTCGTGGTGACGCTGATCTCGGGCCCGCAGCGCGTGTAGAGCTGCGCGTTGGCCTTGCGCGCGATCGACGAATCGACGGTGTTGGTCAGCGCGAGCAGATGGCATCCGCGCCGATGGCCCTCCTCCATCGCGGCCAGCGTGTCGGCGGTCTCGCCCGACTGCGAGACCGCGACCAGCATCGTGCGCTCGTCGATCGGCGGCTGGCGATAGCGGAACTCGGCCGAGTAATCCACCTCGACCGGCACGCCGCACAGTTCCTCGATGATGAATTTGCCGATGAGCGAAGAAATCCACGACGCTCCCGCGCTGACCATCACGATGCGGCCGATGGACTGCGGTCCGGCCGCCGGCAGCAGCTCGCCCTCGAAACGAACGGCGTTCGAGGCCGCCGCAGCGCGCCCGCTCAGCGTATCTATCCACGCCTGCGGCTGCTCGGCGATTTCCTTGCGCAGGTAATGCTGGAAGCCGCCCTTGGTCGCCGCCACCGCATCCCACTCGATTGTTCGCGCCGCACGTTCAACCGCCGCGCCGTCGAAGGTCATCAGGCGCACGCCATGGGCGGTTATCTCCGCCAGTTCGCCGTCCTCGAGCACCAGCGTGCGGCGGGTGTGACCGAGAATCGCGGGAATGTCCGAGGCGACGAAGTTCTCGGTTTCGCCAAGCCCAAGGACCAGCGGGGTCGCGGTCTTGGCGGCGATGAGCTTGTCCGGCTCGCTCTCGGAGAGCACCACGATCGAAAACGATCCGCGCAGCTCGAGCACCGTCTGCCGCACGGCCTCGGTCAGTCCCAGGCCCGAGCGCACACGTTCCTCGACCAGGTGCGAAATAAGCTCCGTGTCGGTCTCCGAGCTGAGCTTGTGGCCGCGCGATACCAGCGCCGCGCGCAGCTCGACGTAATTCTCGATGATGCCGTTATGAATTACCGCGACCGGACCGGCTTTGTGCGGATGGGCGTTGCTCTCGGACGGCCGTCCATGGGTGGCCCACCGGGTATGTCCAATGCCGATCGAACCCTTGACCGGCGCGCCGTCGAGCGCGCGGCGCAGGTTTTCGAGCTTGCCCACCGCGCGCCGGATTTCCATGCCGGTGCCGTTGATCGTCGCCACGCCGGCCGAGTCGTAGCCGCGGTACTCGAGCCGCGCCAGGCCGCCAAGCAGGATCGGCACCGCGTCGGACGGGCCGACGTATCCGATTATTCCGCACATCTGAAATTCACCTTATCCAGCTTTGTCGGCTACGTTTAAGTTTGCCAATTCGAGCTAAATCGCGCCAGAGCTAATCAGAGCCATCGCGGACCACACCGTCGGCATGGCGACGACGCCACTGCTCGGTCCATCCGGGCTTGACCTTCTGCGGATGGTGCGAGACGCAGAGCGCGCCATCGGGCACCTCGCGCAAAATCGTCGTACCGGAGGCGACGTAAACGTCGTCGCCCACTTTCACCGGCGCGACGAGCTGAGTGTCGCATCCGATCATGCAGCGGCTCCCGATCTGCGTCAGATGCTTGTCGAAGCCATCGTAGTTGACCGTGATGACGCCGCATCCGATGTTCGTATCGCGGCCGATTTCCGTGTCGCCGAGGTAACTCAGATGGCTCGCCTTGGTGCCCTCGCCGAGGCGCGCCTTTTTGGTTTCGACAAAGTTGCCGATGCGGTTATGGCCGGCGAGGTCGCTGCCCGCGCGCAAATGGGCGAACGGACCGATCTCGGAATGCGCGCCGATGCGGCATTCTTCGGCGCGCACGCCGAGCTTCAGATGGCATCCGTCGCCGATTTCGACGTCGCGCAGATATGCCGTACCTTCGATCCGCACGCCAGCGCCGATACGGCTGCGTCCGAGGACCTGGACGTTGGGGCCGATGCTGGTATCGGGTCCAATCTCGACCTGCTCGCCGATATAGACCGTCGCGGGATCGATCATGGTCACGCCCGCATCCATCAGCCGCCGATTAACCGTCGCTCTGATCTCGGCTTCCATCTGTGCCAGCTCCTTGAGTGAATTGACTCCGGCAAACTCGCCCGCGTCGGGCGCGCACCAGGCCCGTACGGTCAGACCGCCGCGGCGCGCAATTGCAATCAGGTCGGTCAGGTAATACTCGCCCTGCGCGTTGTTCGGACGCAGGTCGGCCAGCGCCGCGCGCAGCACCGGCGCGCGGGCCAGGTAGACGCCCGTGTTGATCTCGCGCACCGCGCGCTCGGCCGGCGTGGCGTCGCGCGCCTCGACGATCGCGGTGACCGCGCCCTCTGCATCGCGTATCACGCGTCCGTAAGCGCCCGCATCGTCGAGTATCGCGCTGATGAACGACACGTCGGCGCGCGCACTTCGATGATCGTCGATAAACGCGGCGAGCGTCGCCCGCCGCACCATCGGCATGTCGCCGTAAAGGATGAGCACGTCGCCGTCAAAGTCGGGCGCGAACGCCTCGAGCCCGCAGCGCGCGGCGTCGCCGGTGCCGCGCTGGACAGCCTGGCGCGCGATCTCCAGCGTGAGCGGCGCGCCCGTCACGCGTGCCGCCTCGCCCGCAGCGGCCGCCACCGCATCGCCCTGGTGCCCGACGACAACGACCAACGGCGCGGGCGCGAGCGGGGCGAGCGCGCGCATCGTGCGCGCGATCATCGGTTCGCCGCCCAGCTCGTGCAGGACCTTGGCCCGCGTCGAGCGCATGCGGGTGCCGAGCCCGGCCGCCAGCACGATCGCCCCCGCCGCGCCGCTCATGACTTTTGCTTCTTGAACAGCGCCTCGAGTTCCGCGCGCGCCGCACGCCCGGGCGCGGCCTGCATCGGGGGCGGCGGCGAAGAGGCGCGGTCGCCGGCCGACGGGGCAAAATATTCGCAGAAGTTCGCGCGCTCCTTGTCCACTACACGCTCAGCCATCGTCTCGCGGCACTGATTGTTGCAGGCAGGGTCGTAAAATGAGCAGTTGCGGCATACGTGCAATGGGCGGTCGCAGCGTTCGCAATGGGCGTGGAATCCGATGCGATCTTTGGTCTCGACCCGACTCCCGCACTTCCAGCAGTTCATCGCCGCATCCGAGCGCCTCGCAGGCATCCAGGGGCGTCCGCCGCGCGCGCACTTTTGTGCGTACCGACCCCTTGGTAGCATAGCGTCTGGGTCGGACCCGAGTCGATGCAGGCGGAAATCGAGTCATTCGCCGCGGCGCTGGGCAAAGCGGCGCGCGCGGCCGATAACACGGTGGCGAGTTATCGCAGGGATCTGCGGGATTTCCGCGATTTCCTGCTCGCGCGGCGCATCGCGCTGACCCCCGACGGCGACGAAGTCGCGCCCGCCGAGGTCACCGCCGAGCACATCCGGAGCTACCTCTCCGACGCGATGAAAGGACTCAGCCGTGCCACCGTCCAGCGTCGCCTGTTCGCGATCAAGGCCTACTTTCGCTGGCGCGAGTCGATGGACGGTGCGTCGAACCCGGCGCGCGCGCTGCGCTCGCCGCGCGCTCAGCGCCGCTTGCCCGCGATCCTGCCGCGGCACGATCTGCTGCGGCTCATCGAAGCCGGCGAGGGAGAAACCTCGACCCCCGCGACGCTCCGCGATCGCGCGATCGTCGAGACGCTTTACTCCTCGGGACTGCGCGTGAGCGAACTGGTCGGACTCAACTGGCGCGATATCGACGACGAAGTCGGGATGGTACTGGTGCGCTCGGGCAAGGGGAACAAGGATCGCATGGTGCCGATTGGCGAGCCCGCATTGGATGCGTTGAAAGCATGGAAGCGCGCGATGCCGGTGGCGGCGGAGCTCGACGGCCCGGCGATCACCAATTTGCGCGGCGGCCGGCTGACCACGCGCGCGGTTGAAAACATCCTCGCGGCAAGGATTGTGCGGGCGGGACTGAGTTCCGCCATCACGCCGCACGGCCTGCGCCATTGCTTTGCCACGCATATGCTCGACGCCGGCGCCGACCTGCGCTCGATCCAGGAGATGCTCGGTCATGCGAGCCTCGCCACAACGCAGCGCTACACGCATGTGAGCGTCAACCGCCTCAAAGAGGTCTATCGCCGTGCCCATCCGCGCGCCTGAATCCGCAGCCACCGTGCGCAGCACGACGATCCTGTGCGTGCGCAATGCCGATCACGTTGTTATCGCGGGCGACGGCCAGGTGAGCGTCGGCCAGACGATAATGAAGCACGGTGCGCGCAAGGTGCGCCGCCTGCACGACGACAAGGTGCTCTCGGGCTTCGCCGGCTCGACCGCCGACGCGCTCACGCTGTTCGAGAAATTCGAGGGCAAGCTGCAGGAGTTCAACGGCAACCTGCGCCGCGCCGCGGTCGAGATGGCCAAGGACTGGCGCACCGACCGCGTGCTGCGCCGGCTCGAGGCGATGCTGATCGTGGCCGATCGCGAAAGCTCGCTGCTCATCTCGGGCATGGGCGACGTAATCGAGCCCGACGACGGCATCCTGGCGATCGGCTCGGGCGGCAATTACGCGCTGGCCGCGGCGCGCGCGCTGGTGCGCCACGCGCCCGCGATGAGCGCGCGCGAGATCGCCGCGAGCGCGATGAAGGTGGCGGCCGAGATCTGCGTGTACACCAACGATCGGCTTATAATCGAGGAGCTGTAGCGCGCCGGCGCCGCGGGACGGGTCCGGCAAAGCTCTGGAATTAAACCATGGGAACTCCGTACGTGATGACGCCGCGCGAGATCGTGTCCGAGCTCGACCGCTATATCGTGGGCCAGCACGAGGCCAAGCGCGCCGTGGCGATTGCGCTGCGCAACCGCTGGCGCCGGCAGAACGTCGCGCCCGAGCTGCGCGACGAGATCGCGCCCAAGAACATCCTGATGATCGGTCCGACCGGGGTGGGCAAGACCGAGATCGCGCGCCGCCTGGCGCGGCTGGCGCAGGCGCCGTTCGTCAAGGTCGAGGCCTCGCGCTACACCGAGGTCGGCTACGTGGGCCGCGACGTCGAGTCGATGATTCGCGACCTGGTCGAGATCGCGATCAAGATGGTGCGCGAGGAAGAGCGCGCGCGCGTGGCGATCCAGGCCAAGGACGCGGCCGAAGAGCGCCTGCTCGACATTCTCTACCCGCCGCCGACCAAGGTGCGGCGCGCGATCGGTATCGGCCAGGACGCAGCGCCGGCCGGCGATTCGCACGCCGATACGCGCGAGAAACTGCGCAAGCTGCTGCGCCAGGGCCATCTCGACGACCGCGAAGTCGAAGTGGAAATCAGCGCGCAGACGGCACCGATGGTCGAGGTGCTCGCGCCGCAGGGGATGGAGGAGATGGGCGCAAACATGCGTGAGCTGCTGGGTCAGTTCATGCCCAAGAAATCCAAGCGTCAGAAGGTCAAGGTGCCGCAGGCAATGGAGCTTTTGACGCAGGAGGAGGCGGCGCGGCTGGTCGACATGGAAAAGGTCGCGCACGAGGCGATCAATCGCGCCGAGCAGTCGGGCATCGTGTTCATCGACGAGATCGACAAGATCGCCGGGCGCGAGGCCGCTCACGGCCCCGACGTCTCGCGTGAGGGCGTGCAGCGCGATCTGCTGCCGATCGTCGAGGGCTCGACCGTCAACACCAAGTACGGCGCGGTGCGCACCGACCATATCCTGTTCGTGGCCTCGGGCGCGTTCCACACCTCCAAGCCCTCGGACCTGATACCCGAGTTCCAGGGCCGCTTTCCGATTCGCGTCGAGCTGCGCGCGCTCACGCGCGAGGACTTCATCCGCATCCTGACCGAGCCGGAAAATGCGCTCACCCGCCAGTACGTCGCGCTGATGGAGACCGAGCGCGTGCATCTGACGTTCACCGCCAGCGCGGTCGCGGCGCTGGCCGAGATCGCGGCGCAAGTCAACGCGCGGTCGGAAAATATCGGCGCGCGCAGGCTCCATACGGTGCTCGAACGCCTGCTCGAGGAATTGTCCTTCAGCGCGCCCGAGCTGACCGATCGCGCGGTCACGGTCGACAGCGACTATGTCCATCAGCGGCTGGATTCGATCGTCAAGAACGAAGACCTTTCGCGCTATATCCTGTAGCGCGATGCGCGGGAGCGCGGTCGGGGCTGACGAAACGCCAATTTGACGTGCCGCGCCGTCGGCGCAGCGGCGTTGTTTAGCGGCGGCTTCCGCGCAGCCAGGCAAGAGGAAGACGGTGCAGGACCCAAACACGATTGCGTCGGTACTGGTCGAGGCGCTGCCGTACATCCAGCGCTTCCGCGGCAAGACCTTCGTCATCAAGTACGGCGGCCACGCGATGGAAACGAGCGAGCTGCGTGAGAGCTTCGCCCAGGACATCGTCCTGCTGCGCGCGGTCGGGATGAATCCGGTGGTGGTGCACGGCGGCGGTCCGCAAATCAATCAATTGATCGAGCGGCTGGGGCTCAAGTCGAGCTTTGTGCGCGGGATGCGTGTGACCGATGAGCCGACGATGGAAGCGGTCGAGATGGTGCTGCAGCGGCTCAACAAGGAGATCGTCGCGCTCATCTCGCGCCACGGCTGCCGCGCCGTGGGCCTCTCGGGCAAGGACGCCGACCTGATCGTCGCCCGCAAGCTCGAGCTGACGCTGACCGACGAGGCCGGCGCGGCCGCAAAAGTCGATATCGGCCTGGTGGGCGAGGTGGCCGAAGTCAATCCGCAAATCCTGCGCACGCTCGAGGCCGCCGGCTTTGTCCCCGTGATCGCGCCGGTCGGCCACGGGCGCGACGGCCTGACCTACAACATCAACGCCGACGTCGCCGCCGGCGATCTTGCCGCCGCGCTGGGCGCCGAAAAACTCGTTCTGCTGACCGACGTCACCGGCGTCAAAGGCAGGGACGGCCAGCTGGTTCCGACGCTCAGCGTGCCCACGGCACAGAAAATGATCGCTGAGGGCGCGATCAGCGACGGGATGATTCCCAAGGTCGAATGCTGCATCGCCGCGCTCAAAGCCGGCGTCAGCAAGACCCACGTGATCGACGGGCGTATCCGCCACGCGCTGCTGCTCGAGATTTTCACTGAGGCGGGCGTCGGCACCGAGGTGGTTGCAGGCTGACGATCGGCCCGGGCGCTACCCTCCGTCCCGCATTAAGGCGTAACCTTCGAAGGTGGCCGACGGGGAAGCATTCGGCGCCGTGCTGTGGCATACAGCATAGATGGCCGCAGGCGCCGCCCGCGGCCGATCAATCTCCGGCGGCCGCGCTGAGCCGCCGAGCTGACAAAGGGATGCGAGATGAACAACGCGGAAATCGTCGAGCTGGCGCATCAGAATCTCGTCAACACTTACGGCTGTGTGCCGCTCGCCTTCGTGCGCGGCACCGGCGCGTACCTTTATGACGCCGACGGCAACCGCTACCTGGACTTCTTCTGCGGGCTCGCCGTGACCTCGCTCGGACACGGCAATCCGCGCGTGGTGCGCGCGATCAAGGACCAGGCCGAGAAGCTCACGCACGTATCCAACGTCTACCACACCGAACCGATGGCGCGGCTGGCCGCGCGACTGTGCGGACTTTTTGGCGACGGTCGCGTGTTCTTCGCCAATTCCGGCGCCGAAGCCAACGAGGCCGCGCTCAAGCTTGCCCGGCGCTGGGGGCATGACCGCGGCGCCGGCCGCTTCGAAATAGTCTCGACCCTGGGCTCGTTCCACGGGCGCACGCTGGGCACGCTGAGCGCGACCGGGCAGGAGAAGTACCACATCGGCTTCCAGCCGCTGGTGCCCGGATTCCGCCTGGTCCCCTACGACGATATCGCCGCTCTGGAGGCCGCGGTGCGCGAGGAGACCGTCGCGATTATGATCGAGGCGATCCAGGGCGAGGGCGGCGTGGTGATGCCGCACCCGGATTATCTCAAACGCGTGCGCGATCTCTGCGACCGGCGAAAAATCCTGATGCTGCTCGACGAGGTGCAGACCGGAATCGGGCGCACCGGCAGGCTCTTCGCCTGGCAGCACACGAACGTCAAACCGGACATCATGACGCTGGCCAAGGCGCTCGGCGGCGGACTGCCGATCGGGGCGATGATCGCGCGCAGCGAAATCGCGCAGAGCCTCACGCCCGGCAGCCACGGCTCGACCTTCGGCGGCAATCCGGTGTCGTGCGCGGCCGCGCTCGCCGTACTCGACGCGCTCGAGCAGGATGGCGCGCTCGAAAACGCGAGAAGCGTCGGCGGCTATATCCTCGAACGGCTGCGTGCCTTCGCCAAAGGATGTCCGCGCGTGGCCGAGGTGCGCGGGCTGGGCATGATGATCGGGATCGTGCTGCATGGCGAAGCCAAGAGCGCCGCCGAGGCCTGCCTGCGCGAACGCCTGCTGGTCAACGCCACGGCCGACAACGTGCTGCGGCTGCTGCCGCCGCTGACGCTTACGCGCGACGAGGCGGACGCCGGTCTCAAGATAATCGAGCGGGCGCTGTCGGCCTCCGCGGCCGCGCCGGCCGCGGCGCGATGAACGCGGCTGGTGCGCAGCGCCGCCGCCCGGCGCATCGCGAAGCCTCGCCGCGCGATCGTCGCCCTGCACAACCCGGCAAGCGCGACCTGCTCGATCTCGCCTCGCTCAGCGCCGAAGAGCTGGGGCGCCTGCTGGGGCTGGCGCAACGGCTCAAGCACGAGCTGCGCGCCGGCCTCGAGCACCCGTACCTGCGCGGCCGCACGCTCGCGATGATCTTTCAGAAGCCCTCGCTGCGTACGCGCCTGACGTTCGAGACCGGGATGGCGCAGCTTGGCGGCCACGCCATTTATCTCGCCCCGCAGGACATCGGCATCGGCGAGCGCGAGTCGGTCAAGGACGTAGCGCGCAATCTGTCACGCTGGGTCGACCTCATCATGATCCGCACCTTCGCCCACGAAATCTGCGTCGAGCTGGCCCGCGAAGCCGACGTGCCGGTGATCAACGGCCTGACCGACCTGCTCCATCCGTGCCAGTTGCTAGCCGACCTGCTGACTTTGCGCGAGCGCTTCGGCGATCTGAGCAAGCTCTGCGTGGCGTACGTGGGCGACGGATTCAATCTCGCGCATAGCTGGATCGAGGCGGCGGCGCTGGCCGGCTTCGAGCTGCGCCTTGCCTGTCCGGCGGGCTACGAACCGCAGCCCGAATTCGTCGCGCGGATGCGCCGCGGCAGATTCGGCATTCTCACGCACGATCCGATCGAAGCGGTGCGCGGCGCGGACGCAATCTACACCGACACGTGGACCTCGATGGGTCATGAGCAGGAGGCGGCGCAACGCCGGCGCGACTTCAAGGCCTTCCAGGTCAATCGCAATCTGCTGGGACACGCGCGCGATACCGCGGTCGTGATGCATTGTCTGCCGGCGCATCGCGGCGAAGAGATTACCGACGACGTGCTCGACGGTCCGCGCTCGCTGGTGCTCGACCAGGCGGAAAATCGGCTGCACGCGCAGAAGGCCGTTATGGTGTGGCTGCTGCGCCCGGCGATTCTCGGCGCCGCCGGCACCGGCGACGGGACCGCTTAAGGCGCGCGCGCGAATCGCCTAAGATGGCCTGGTGGCAAGCGCGGAAATAAGGAAGCTGGTGCTCGCTTACTCGGGCGGGCTCGACACCTCGGTCATCCTGCGCTGGGTACGCGATTTTTACCGATGCGAGGTAGTGGCCTATTGCGCCGACGTCGGTCAGGCCGAGGAAACCGCCGGGCTCGAGCAGAAGGCGCTCGCGACCGGCGCCAGTAGGCTTTATCTCGAGGACCTGCGCGAGGAGTTCGCGCGTGACTTCGTGTTTCCAATGATGCGCGCGGGCGCGGTGTACGAGGGCTACTATCTGCTCGGCACTTCGATCGCGCGCCCGGTCATCGCCAAGCGCCAGGTCGAAATCGCCCGCGCCGAGCGCGCCGACGCGGTCGGCCACGGCGCCACCGGCAAGGGCAACGACCAGGTGCGCTTCGAGTTCACCTTCGCGCGCCTCGCGCCCGAGCTCACGGTGGTCGCGCCGTGGCGGCATCCGCAATGGCCCTTCCGCGGACGCGCCGACATGCTCGCCTATGCGAGCGAGAAGAAAATTCCGGTTCCGGTCACGGCCGAGAAGCCCTATTCGATGGATCGCAACCTGGTCCACGTGAGCTACGAGGGCGGCATCCTCGAGGACCCGTGGCGCGAGCCGTACGACGACATGTTCCGGCTCACGGTCGCGCCGCAAAGCGCTCCTGACGCGCCCGAGTACGTCGAAATCGAATACGCGGCCGGCGATCCGGTCGCGATCAACGGCAGGCGGCTCGGCCCGGCGGCGCTCATCGAACACGCCAATGCGCTTGCCGGGCGTCACGGCGTCGGCCGCGTGGACCTGGTCGAGAATCGCTACGTCGGCATCAAGTCGCGCGGCGTGTACGAAAGCCCGGGTGCGACGATGCTCCTGCACGCGCATCGCGCGGTCGAGCAGCTCGCGCTCGATCGCGAGACGATGCATCTGCGCGACTCGCTCGTCCCGCGCTACGCCGAGATGGTTTACAACGGCCAGTGGTTCGCGCCCGAGCGCGAGGCGCTGCAGGCGCTGATGGATCGCGCGCAGCGGCCGGTGACCGGACTCGCGCGGCTCAAGCTCTTCAAGGGCGGCGTGGCAATCGTCGGGCGCAAGTCGCCCAACTCGCTCTATGACCCGTCCCTGGCGAGCTTCGACGAAGCCGGCGGCTACCAGCAGGCCGACGCCGACGGATTCATCCGCCTCAACGCGATGAGGCTGCGGGCGCTCGCGCGCCTGGGCGGTCGCGGACCGGGGAGCGACCAGTAAGCGCGCGCGCTTGGCCATGGGCAAGGTGATCCAGTTCAAGCCTTCGCGCCCGACGCCGCGCCTGGTGCCGCGTCCGGGCCAGAAGTGCCCGCGATGCAGCCATAAGATGGACGTCCATATCACCCATCCCAACGGCGTGATGAGCTGCGCCGCGCGCGGATGCTTCTGCCGCACTCCGGCGCCGCGCTGACGTTGCCGATTCGCCGGTGAAGAAAACCTCCAAGCCCGGCTCGGCCAGAGCCCGAGCATCGCGAGCCGCCGGCGCCCGGCGCGGTCTCATCCGCGGCCGTTTCGCACGCGGGCGCCTGCCCGAGGTCGAGGCCTACACCGCCTCGCTGCCGTTCGATCGGCGGCTATACCGTCACGATATTCGCGGCTCGATTGCGCATGCGCGGATGCTCGCGCGCACGGGCCTGCTGCGCCGCGCCGAGGCGGCGCGAATCGTCGCCGGGCTCAAGGCGGTCGAGCGCGAAATCGCCTCGGGGCGCTTCCGATTCGATGTCGCCGACGAGGATATCCATCTCGCGATCGAACGCCGCCTGACCGAGCGCATCGGCGAGCCGGGACGCAAGCTGCACACGGCGCGCTCGCGCAACGACCAGGTCGCGCTCGATCTGCGGCTCTATCTGCGCGACGAACTGCACCAGGTGATCGAGCGGGTGGGCGCGCTGCGCGGCGTCCTCGCCGCGCTCGCGCGGCGTCACCTCGATACGGTGATGCCCGGTTACACACATCTGCAGCGCGCGCAGCCGGTGACCCTCGCGCATCATCTTGCCGCGTATATCGAGATGCTCGGGCGCGACCGCGAGCGATTTGCGCAGGCGCTCGAGCGCACGGCGGTGATGCCGTTGGGCGCGGGCGCGCTCGCCGGCACCACGCTGCCCATCGATCGCGCGGCGGTCGCGCGCGAGCTCGGCTTCAAACGGATCAGCGAGAACAGCCTCGATGCCGTTTCGGATCGCGATTTCGTGGTCGATTTTCTCTCGGCCGCCGCGCTCTGCGCGGTTCATCTCTCGCGCATGGCCGAGGAAGTCATCCTGTGGAGCAGCTCGGAGTTCGCCTTCGTGGCTTTGCCGGAGGAGTTTTCGACCGGCAGCTCGATGATGCCGCACAAGAAAAATCCCGACCTGCTCGAGCTGGTGCGCGGGCGCAGCGGGCGCGTGATCGGCGATCTCACCGCGATGCTGGTTGTGCTCAAGGGGCTGCCGCTCGCGTACAATTCCGACCTGCAGGAAGACAAGGAGCGCGTGTTCGATGCGCTCGATGCGCTCAAGCCGGCGCTCAGGCTGCTCGCGATGCTGTGGCCGCGCCTGCGCTTTGACGCCGCGGCGATGCGCGCGGCGGCCGGCGGATTCGCGCTCGCCACCGATCTTGCCGAATACCTGGTCCGCCGCGGCGTCCCGTTCCGCCGCGCGCACGAGATCGTCGGCGCAATGGTACGCGAGGCGGCCGCCGCCCGACATTCGCTCGAGCGTTTCACGCTCGCCGACCTGCGCCGCCACAGCCCGGCCTTCGCATCCGATGCGCTGAGCGCGCTCGATGCCGCCGGATCGGTGAGCGCACGCAGGTTGCCGGGCGGACCTGCGGCGGCGGCGATGGGACGTTACTTGAGGAGGCTGGAGGACCGATGAAGCGATTGTGGTGGATGGCGGTGGCGGTGGCGGCGGTCGGGCTCGCGCTCGGCTGCGGAGCGAAAAGCCGGCCTATCGCGCCCGAGCTGACCCGTCCCGATCGCGTCAACGACCTGACGGCTGTCTCCGACCCCAAAGGCATCCGCCTGACCTGGAGCAGGCCGGAGAAGTACAGCGGCGGCAAGTCGCTCAAGGACCTGGCCGGTTTTCGCCTGCTGCGCGCCGAGGGCGGCGGGGCGCTCCAGGAGCTGGCCGAACTGCCGGTCAACGATCAGGAGCGCTTCCAGAAGGTGCGTCGCTTCGCCTACGAGGACACCACGGCCCAGATGGGCAAGAGCTATCGCTACGCGATGATCGCGGTGACCGCCGACGGCTACGAAAGCAATCCGTCGAACGAAGTCGAGCTGACGCGCACCGCGCCGGCCGCGCCGATCACGCCGGAGAACTTCAAGCTGCCGATGCCCACGCCGCTGCCCGGGCTGCCGACGCCGGCGCCCAGCCCCGGGCCGTAGCCCGGCGCGCCGCGCCGCCTTTCGCCGCGGCCCGGTTTATCGATTCGGCGAGGCTGTGATAAAAGCAGACGCTACCCGAAGCGCGCGTGGGCGCGCGGACCGGGCTTATCCATGAACTATTTCACGTACAAGGACGATCGGCTGTTCGCCGAGGAGATCGCGATTTCGGATCTCGCCGCGCGTTTCGGCACCCCGCTTTACGTTTACAGCACGCGCACGCTGCGCCGCCACTATCGCGTGATGGACGACGCGTTCGCCGGCAGCGACCATCTCGTCTGCTACGCAATGAAGGCGCTCTCAAATCTGAGCGTGCTCAAGCTGTTCGCCGCGATGGGCTCCGGATTCGACATCGTCTCGGTGGGCGAACTGATGCGCTGTCTGCGGGCCGGCGCGGATCCGACCAGGATCGTTTTCTCCGGTGTGGGCAAGACCGACGAGGAGCTCAAGGCCGCGATCGAAGCCGGCATCCTCATGATCAACGTCGAGTCGCGTCCCGAACTGCATCGTGTGGCCGCCGTCGCCGCGCGGATGCGCCGGCGCGCGCCGGTCAGCCTGCGCGTCAATCCCGACCTCGACCCGGGCACCCATCCGCACATCTCGACCGGCCATCGCGACAGCAAGTTCGGCGTGCCGCTCGCGCAGGTGCACGAGTATTACGCCGAGGCGCGCGGGCTGCCGGATCTCGAGCTGGTGGGCCTCAGCACGCATATCGGTTCACAGATCACCGACACGTCGCCGTTCACCGAGGCGGCGGACAAAGTGGCGAAGATCGTGCAGTCGCTGCGCCAGAGCGGCGTCGCGCTGCGCTATCTCGATCTCGGCGGCGGCCTCGGCATCCCCTACCAGGAAGAGCCGCCCCCGCCAGCGGAGTATGCGGCGGCGCTGCTGGGTCCGCTGCGAAATTTCGGTCTCAAGCTGATTATCGAGCCGGGCCGCGTGCTGGTCGGCAATGCCGGCGCGCTTATCACGCGCGTGCTCTACGTGAAGGAAACCGACGTCAAGCGGTTTATCGTGGTGGACGGCGCGATGAACGACCTGATTCGCCCCGTGCTGTACGAGGCATACCATCAGATTTTGCCGGTCGAGCGGCGCGCCGACGCGCCTGCGCTGACCGCGGACATCGTCGGCCCGGTTTGCGAGAGCGGAGACTTCTTCGCGCGCGAGCGCGAGCTGCCGGCGCCGCGCGAGGGCGACCTGCTCGCCGTGATGAGCGCGGGCGCGTACGGTTTCGTGATGGCATCGAACTACAACAGCCGGCCGCGCGCGGCCGAAATCATGGTCGACGGCGCCAGGGCGCACGTGGTGCGCGAGCGCGAAAGCTTCGATGATATAGTGCGCGGCGAGAAGCTGGTCGATCTGCCGCCCGGAGGGCCTGCGTGATGGCGCGGCTCGCGTTCACCAAGATGCACGGCTGCGGCAACGATTACATTTACGTCGTGGCCGACCGCGTGCGTCCGGCCGATCCGGCCGCCCTCGCGCGCCGCCTCGCCGACCGCCGCTTTGGCATCGGCGGCGACGGCCTGATCCTGCTCGCGCCGTCCAGAAATGCCGACGTGCGGATGGAAATGTACAACGCCGACGGCAGCCGCGGCGAAATGTGCGGCAACGGCATCCGCTGCCTTGCGCGGCTGCATTACGAACGCTGCCCGGCGCCGCGCAATCCGCTCACGGTCGAGACCGACTGCGGAATCAAAACCGTCGAACTCAAGCTCGATGGCGACGGGCGGGCGACCGCGGCGATGGTTGACATGGGTGAACCGATTCTCGAGGGGCGGGAGATTCCGGTTGCGGCCGACGGCCGCGTGATCGACCGCGCGCTCGAGGTCAGGGACCGCACCTGGCGCATCACCGCGGTCTCGATGGGCAATCCGCACTGCGTGGTATTCGTCGAAGACGAGGCGGTGTTTGCGCTCGAGGATGACGACTTCGCGCGCATCGGCCGCCAATTCGAGCATCATCCGTTCTTTCCGCGCCGCGTCAACACCGAGTTCATTCTGCCGCTCGGGCGCGATCGCCTGCGCATGCGCGTGTGGGAGCGCGGTTCGGGCGAAACTCTTGCCTGCGGGACCGGCGCCTGCGCCGCGCTGGTCGCCGCGGTGCTGACCGGACGCGCCGAACGCCGGGCGGCGCTGGAGCTGCGCGGCGGCACTCTCGAAATCGAATGGCGTGAGCGCGGGCGCGAGGCCAATCACGTGATGATGACGGGCGAGGCGGTCGGCGTTTTCAACGGCGAGATCGAAGTCGGCGACGGTGAACTGGTGCCGGTCGCGGCGTGAGCCGGGAGGCGAAGCGATGTTCAACGGAGCACTGACGGCAATCGTTACCCCGTTTCGCGACGGCGAAGTCGATCAGCGCGCGCTGCGCGAGCTGGTCGAGTTTCAGATCCAGGGCGGAATCGACGGCCTGGTGCCGTGCGGATCGACCGGCGAGTCGGCCACGCTCACCCACTCCGAACACGAGCAGGTGATCAAAATTGTCATCGAGCAAACGCGCCGGCGCGTGCCCGTGATCGCCGGGACCGGCTCGAACTCGACCGCCGAGGCGATCCGGCTCACCGCTTCGGCGCGCGCGGCGGGCGCCGACGGCGCGCTGATGATCTCGCCCTACTACAACAAGCCCACCCAGGACGGCATCTTCCGGCATTACAAGACGATTGCCGCGGCGGTGGATCTGCCGATCATCGTTTACAACATCCCCGGCCGCACCGCCTCGCATATCGCGCCCGAGACGTTCGCCCGCTTGTGCGAGGTCCGCAATATTGTCGGAATCAAGGAAGCCTCGGGATCGATGGACCAGGTGTCGGACATCCGCCGCCTGTGCGGCGACCGGCTGACGATACTTTCCGGTGACGACGCGCTCACGCTGCCGATGATGGCGCTGGGCGGCAAGGGCGTGGTCGCGACTGTGGGCAACCTGATGCCGCGCGAGACCCACGAGCTGGCGGCCGCCGCGCTGGCCGGCGATTTCGCGCGCGCCCGCGAACTGCACTACCTGATGCTGCCGCTGGTACGCGCGATCTTCGTCGAGACCAATCCGATCCCGGTCAAGCAGGCGCTCGCCTTCATGGGCAAGTGCTCGCCGGAAATGCGCATGCCACTGACGCCAATGTCGCCCGGACCGGCTGAAAAGCTGCACGCGCTGATGAAAGAGATGCGCCTGGTCTGAATCCGGGACTCAGCGGCTGCCTTTCGGCCATTGGTCGAGCGCGGGCTCGCAACTCCGGCCCATCGCGATCCAGGTCGCTGAACGCGATCTTGTCCATGTCATCCATGCGTGCGAGCGCGTAGGTGAGCGGCTGCGCCGAAACCACCACCGATCCCTGGTAAGGATGCGCCAGCTCCTGGATCGCCAGGATGGTCAGTCCGAGCAGGGTCGAGAAGGTCGCGCACATCAGCGCCTGCGACGGGAATCGCTCCAGACCGAAAAAGTAGCTGAAGCCAATCGTGATCAGGAGCCCGGCATAGATCACCAGCCACACCACCGACGGCAAATCCTCCTCGGCATACAGATGGCGCAGACTGGTCTCGTCAGTGAGTTTCGATAGCTGGTCAAAGCTTTTATCCACCAGCAGCGATTCGTGCGGGCTCGCAGGCTTGTAGAGCTGTACCACCTGCCACAGTTTCAACGTGCTCATCGAGTCGTCGATCGAACGAAATCTGGATTCGCTCATGGACGGCCATTCCACGTCCACCAGGTGACGGGTGTACTCGCGAATGGCGCGCTGCATGTCCGCCCCGGCGGGCGCGGAGAAGCCCTTTGACAGCCGATAGAGCGTCACCAGCGCGACGCCCTCCTGCTCGACGTTTGCGTTCGCGCGATCGAAGCGCTCCCACGCGGCAACAATTACGAACGCGAGCAACAGGCCGTAAAAGGCACCGAGCACGCCGAAGGTGAAGCCCGCCACTTCGTGATTTTTCTTAAGCGTTTCGAGCGGAACCAGCCTGCGCACCAGGTACAGCCCGAGGACGCTCGCCCCTGAAAAAATCGCGGTCACGATCGCGATCTGTCCGGGAATCGACATGTAGAGCAGGAAATTCATCGCACATCCCCCCTCGCTGCGGTTTCATCGATGCACGAAACTACAGCGCAAGCACGGCTCCGGCACAATGCGGCGCGACCCATCGGAGGGGTTGGCAGGTACCGCCGCGCGCGCGCGCAGGGGCCACAAACCTTCTGCAAATTTCAGGTAGTAATTTCAGCCGCTTGTATTCCGGGCGTTAAGTCCTTTCGCCTGCAAATTGAATGAATCGAGGAGTCCGGCCATAGAAAGCCAAAACCCTTCACACGGAACGATAGTTGCTTGTGAGTGCTTGGACGAGCTCGCCCCCGGTCCGGACGGCTTCGTGGGCGGGCCTTCGAAGCTCGCCCAATAGGAATGCCTGCCATGTTCTCCCTGCGGCCCGATAGCCATGGCTGACCTCTTCGAAATCGCGATCGATTCTCCGGTCTACGGGCCGCGGGCATCTGACACGCTGTTCAACTCTTCGCGACGGAAGCTTTCGCTTTTCCTCCTGATTGGAGGGTTCTGTTTATTTATCCGGCTTGTTCCGTTGTTTTTCGGAGCGGACGGCACATTGCCGACCAGGGACCAACACGTCTCCTACGTTCTCCTCGCCAGCGGTTTGGTGAACGGATGCGGTTTCGCTCCCAGGTTTGGAAAGCGGTGTGGGCCACCAGAATTGGAAAGAACGCCGGGGTATCCATTATTTCTGGCCGGGGTTCAAAATCGGACCGTAACGCGGATCGTCCAGGATGTACTCGGCGGCCTGATATGCATCGCGGTTGCGATTTTTGCCTGGCGCCAATGGGGCTTTTTTGCCGGATTAATCGCAGAACTGCTTGTCGGCTTCGACATCGCATCGATACTAAATAGCAACACCATACTCAGCGACACACTATTCGCGGCGCTCGTCACTTCCGCGCTTCTGTTGCTCAGCCTGCCTGCGGGGATTCTGAACCTGCAACGCGCGGTCGCCGTTCTCTGCGCGGCCATCCTTATCGGCCTGGCGATGTTGGTGAGGCCGATTGGTCAAATACTGATTGTGGTCCCTCCGGTCGCGCTGTTGTTCTTTCGCGCTTCGCCGACCCGAAAATACCTGCTGATAGCGGCCTCGTTGGCACTTTCGAGCATGTCTATATTCCTCTGGTCGTACCGGAATTATCTGAAGAGCGGAAACTGGGTATTCAGTAGCGTGAGTGCGGTAAACCTATATGCATATCGTGCCGCTGGGGCAGTCGCCTACGAAGAGAACAGACCCTTTGAGCAGGTCAGAAGCGATTTTCTGCGCTCGCTTTCGCACATGAGCAACTTCACAATTTCGAACAATGACGCCGAAGTCCGCGGTTCGCAGCGTAAGCGTTCCGAACCGACATGGAGCACCTGGGGCATGACCTTCGACGCCAATCCGGTCGAAATGCGAAATCGTGGCGTAAAAATTCTGCTGGCGCATCCCTGGGCCGCGTCAATCATCACTGTGAAGGGCCTGCTACGAAATTGCTTCTGGGTGCAAAGGCAAACGTTGGGCGCTTTCCTGTTCGGCCCGCAGTTTGATCCTGGACGGCAATTACGCGGCGCCGATTTCAGCCGTAAGATTCTGACGGTCTTGTCATTCCCGGGATTGCTGGTGCTGATGCTTATACAGTTGCTGGTTCTGGCCCTCACCTGGATCGGCGTTGGCCTGGCCTGGCGCGCTCCGCGTGAAGCTGTTGCCGATCGTCAAAGCCCGATCGCTGTGCCTCTGCTGTTCGCCTTCCTGCTCCTTGTCGCGGCCGCAGGTCCGGAAGCGAGCGATCGGTTTCGGGTACCGGCGATGCCGGCTTTGGCGCTGCTCGCTGCGTACGGATGGTCGTCGAGCCTTAGGCGAATCAGGTCACGGGAATCTCAGGAAGGTGATGTTACATCCCGTCTTCTGTCCGATCACGCGAATATTTGACACTGGGCGCTGCTCGCGCGGTCGTCTTACTCGAACATCAGCACCGTGCGCGAGACCTCGCCCGCCTTCATCGCGCGAAACGCCTCGTTCACGTCTTCCAGCCGGCCGCGACGTGAGATCATATCGTCGAGATTCAGGCGGCCCTGCAGGTAGAAATCGATATAGCGCGGCATGTCGATGCGGAAGCGGTTCGAGCCCATCAGCGAGCCCTGGATGCGCCGTTCGGTGAGCAGCGCCGGGCCGTCGATCTCGACCTTTTGTCCGACCGGGATCATTCCGATCACAGTCGCGGTCCCGCCTGGCGCCAGCGCGTTGAAGCATTGTTCGGCCGCCTTCTTGAGGCCGATCGCCTCGAACGCATAATCGACGCCGCCGTCGGTAAGGTTCCGGACGGCTTCCACCGGATCGCCCGACGACGCATCGACCGTGTGCGTCGCCCCGAAGCGCCGCGCGGTGGCGAGCTTGTGCTCGAACATATCCACGGCGATGATCATGCCGGCGCCGGCGATGCGCGCGCCCTGGATCACGGAAAGCCCGATGCCGCCGGCGCCGAACACCGCGACGGTCGAGCCCGGCTCAATCTTCGCCGTGTTGAGCGCGGCGCCGACACCCGTCGTCACGCCGCATCCGATGAGCGCCGCGCGATCGAGCGGCATGTCTTCGCGAATCTTCACCAGCGCGTTCTCGTGCACCAGCATCTTCTCGGCGTAGGTCGAGAGATCGCTGAACTGCCGGATGACGGCGCCGCCCCTGGAAAGGCGCGGCTTCTCACCCTTGGCGCGGCGGATCGCCGGCCGGTTGTCGCAGCGGTAAGGATGACCGGAGATGCATTGCTTGCAGCGCCCGCAAAACACCGACGGACACGAGATCACGTGGTCGCCGGGCTTGAGATAGCTGACCGCCGAACCGACCTTCTCGACGATGCCCGCGGCCTCGTGGCCGAGCACGGCGGGCGTGCGATGCGGCCACAGGCCCTCGACGAAATGCAGGTCGCTGTGGCACACGCCGGTTGCCACCGTGCGCACGAGCACCTCACGCTCGTACGGATCGTCGATTTCGATCTCCTCGATGCTGAGCGGCTGATGGGGTCCGTGGAAAATCGCGGCTTTCATCTGGTGTCGATCTCTCCTGCGCGCGCTATTCGAACATCAGGACGGTGCGCGCGACCTCGCCCGCCTTCATCGCGCGAAACGCCTCGTTGACGTCCTCGAGCTTTCCGCGGCGGGTGATCATGTCATCGAGATTCAGCCGTCCCTGCTTGTAGAACTCGACATACTTCAGCATATCGATACGGAAACGGTTCGAGCCCATGTTGGTGCCCTGGATCTTGCGCTCGGTGAGAAACTTGGGCCCGTCCAGCTCGACCTTCTGCCCGACCGGAATCATCCCGATGATCGTCGCCGTGCCGCCGGGCTTGATGCAATCAAAGCAGTCCTCGGCGAGCTTCTTGAGCCCTACCGCCTCGAATGCGTAATCGACCCCGCCGCTCACGCCCAGGCCGGCGACCACCGGTTCCGAAGGCTGACCCGGACTCGCCAGCTCGCGAATCGCCTTGACCGCGTCGGCATGCGAGGAATCGACCGTATGGGTCGCGCCCAGGCGGCGCGCGAGTGCGAGCTTGGCCTCGAACTGATCGACAGCGATTATCATCCGCGCGCCGGCGATGCGCGCGCCCTGGATCGCGGCCAGCCCCACGCCACCGCATCCGAACACCGCCACGGTCGAACCGGGCTCGATGCGCGCGGTGTTGAGCACGGCGCCGACGCCGGTCGTGACGCCGCATCCGATGAGCGCGGCGCGATCGAGCGGCATGTCGCCTCCGATTTTCACCAGCGCATTCTCATGCACCAGCATCTTTTCGGCATAGGTCGAGAGGTCGGCAAACTGGCGCATCGGCTGGCCCTTGAGCGCCAGGCGCGGCTTCTCACCCTTGCGGCGCTGGGTCGCCGCGCGATTGGTGCATCGATTGGGATGGCCCGACATGCAGTCGTCGCAATAGCCGCAGAAAACGGACAGGCACGCGATCACATGATCGCCCGGCTTGACGTAATCGACCGCGCGGCCGACTTTCTCGACGATGCCGGCCGCCTCATGGCCCAGCACGGCAGGCGCCGGAAATGAATAGTAGCCATCCACGAAATGCAGGTCGCTATGGCAGACACCGCTCGCGACCGTGCGCACCAGGACTTCGCGATCCTGCGGCTCGTCGATTTCCACTTCTTCGATGGATAATGGCTGCTTGGGCCCGTGAAATACGGCGGCTTTCATCGTGCGAATCCTCCCGGGCAGTTTCGCGCTGGCGCAAAGTCGCGATGCCGCTGGTAGAACATGGGGCCGCCGCCGATGTCAAGCCGGGAGAATCTTGCGCGTGGCGATCGAGATCAGATCTGGTTTTCGTACGGACGCGGCGCCCCGCCGAGGAAGGCGGCCAGCGTCACGTAGCAGATGAAGATCCAGTCTTCGGGCTTGGACGGCAGCCGCGGCGGCGGCTCGATGAGCAGCACCGTGAACGCGATCGCGAACACCAGCAGGTACAGTGCGATCGCGGGCAGCACGCTCGCCGCCAGCCGCACGATGAGTATCGCGGCGATCGCGATGGCGCCGAAGATGACCGGCACCTCCCGCGCCCACTGCGGCAGCGCATCCACGAAAGGCTGAAACATCCAAAGCCACTCGCGCATGAACATTTCGACCACGTTGCGCTCGAGTAGAAACCGGCCAACGGTGGCGCTCAGCAACACCACCAGGGCTGCGGTAAGCAGGGCCGCCGGCAGGGCCGGGTAGGCCAGTTCTTCGCCGACTTCGCGCGAGGCCATCGCTGTGTCGATGCGTATACTGCATGAATCGCAAATTAGTGTCCATAGAGACGTCTATCAGCGATATCACAACATAAATCGATACAGGTTGGTGCTGCACGATTCACGAGCAGACACAGCAATCGATTCGCTGTCAAGAATGACCATGCGGCGCGCACGCTACGCGCCTGCCGCCTGCGCACAACGGCGCGGCAAACGCGCGTGGCCCGGGACAAACGGCCGGGTTCAGCGATGCGCGAACTTGTTCTCGCAGTTGTTGCCGAAGGTGAAGGAGTAAAGAGAAAGCCCGGGGCCCGGTGCTTCCAGCTTCAGCAAGTGGCCGCCGAACTCGGGATTGTTGACGGCGTAATACATCCGTTTGGCGCCGAGTTCGATGTAGGTGCGGCCGTCGCCGGCCTCGCGCACGTCCACCCCGCGAGCTTGCTTCGCTATCGGCCTGCCGTCCTGCGTCAGGTAAAGCCGCCGCGGCGTGGACTCGTCCGAGCCGGCCACCAGATAAACCGATTTGGCGCGATAGTGCAGGACGAGCGAATCGCCCGGCGCTTTACCGGCAGTCACAGGACGCACGTACTCGGAAGACGCCAGCCAGCGCCCGTTGAGGGCGAAATCATCCAGCGGAACCTCGGCCGGCGCGGCGTACAGCGCTGCGCCGTTACGGCCCTCGCCGCCCTCGTTCGCTATATTCATGCTACGGGCGAAGCCGAGATAGGTCTCGGGCGTCGCGCGCATGCAGACGCCGCCGCCGAGTTCGACATTTTCGCCGGCGGGGATCCGGTAGCGCGCCTGATTGAAATTCAGCGCGGGATTGGCCTGCTTGAGCAATTGCTGGATCTTCTGTTCGAAATCGCCGTACTCGCCCTCGCCCACGTGCATGTACGCGACGTTGCCGTACTTGTCGATCAGATAGTCGGCGGGCCAGCCCTCGTTGTGGAATGCGTACCAGATCTTGTAGTCGCTATCTATCGCGATCGGAAATTCGAAGCCGAACCGGCGGGTCGCGTCGGCCACCAGCGACGCATTTTTGGCGAACTCGAATTCCGGCGTATGCACGCCCACAATCACCAGGCCAAGCGGCCGATACAGCGCATCCCAGCGGCGCAGGTAGGGAAACGTGCGGATGCAATTGATGCAGGTGTATTCCCAGAAATCGACCAGCACCACCTTGCCCCGCAGATCGCTGAGCTTGAACGGGGCGTGGTTGAGGCAGGGTTGGCAACTGAAATCGGGCGCCGGCGCGCCGACCCGCTCGATCGCGGCGCGCACTCCCGCGGCACGGCTCATCACGAGCATCGCCAGCGCGAGGATAGCGGCCGCCGCCCGCAGGAGCATCGTACGATAGCCGCGCGGGACCTTGGCGCCGAAGACCGTCACAGTAAGATTCAATTTCCTTCGCGGCGCAAAATCAACCGCAGGTAAATCTGCGCCCATCGGGATGTGCGGTCGAATCGCGGGTCCGGTTTCTCAGGGCCGCCTTGACTGTGCCGTCCAGCCTACCTACGTTTGAAGTAACGTTACGGCAAGGAGCGAAGTTCCGATGGCCAGCGAGCTCGTAAATCACGTCACCGACGCAAGTTTCGATCAGGAAGTCATAAAGTCCGACAAGGCGGTGCTAATCGATTTCTGGGCTCCATGGTGCGCGCCCTGCCGGGCAATCGCTCCGCTGATCGATGAACTGGCCAGCGAATACGCGGGCCGCCTGAAGGTGGTCAAAATCAACGTGGACGACAATCCGGAGACGCCCGCTCGTTACGGCGTGCGCGGCATTCCCAATCTGCTGATCATCAAGGGCGGACAAGTCAAGGAGCAAATCGTCGGCGCCGTGCCCAAGAGCCACCTGGTGCGCGCCGTCGATACCGCGCTCGCCTGACCGCTTCCAGCCAGGTATCTAAGGCGCCGCCGCGGACCCCGGCGCGGGTTCGGGCGGCGTCGCCTTGTGCGCATTCCAATAGCCGATCACCTGGGACTCGCGGCGGTAATATTCGGCGCGAATCTCGGACGGAATGAAACCCGCCAGATCATGCGTGTACTGGAGCACGCGCGGCGCGAGTTCGGAGTTGCGAAGCGCCGGCGTGTCGGCAGGCAGGGTCAGCGTCGCGGCCACGACCATCAGACCCGCGACCAGCGCCCCCAGCGCCGCGCCGATGACGGAGCCGCCCAGCCGGTCGGCCCAGCTCATGTGTACGGCGCGGATGAGCTCGGCCAGTTTGCCGCCCGCCCATGCGACCAGGATCATCACGCCTAGAAAGATGACCACGTAGCCGAGCGCATCGCCCGACGCCGCGCTGATGCCGAAGGTGCGCGCAAAATAAGCTCCGGCGGCGCGCGAGTAGATCGATGAGCAGTATGCCGCCGCGACCAGCGCGACCAGCGACGACGCGATCCGCAGGATGCCGCGCGCGTAGCCGTGAAGGGCGCTCAACCCGACGATCCCGAGTATCAGGTAGTCCAGCCCGTTCATCGCCGATTCGTCCTGCGCCTCATCGGCGAACAACCTATCCGATCGAAGGGGCGCGAACGAGCCGTCCGGCCACGCGCCTCGCCGCGGCGCTCGCCTGCCCGCGGCAATCTGCTTAAATAGCGTCATGGCCTGGGTCTATATCGACGCGCTCGGCCGTCACGTGGGCGAGGAAGTGACGCTCAAGGGATGGCTCTATAATCGCCGCTCGAGCGGCAAGATCCATTTTCTGCTGCTGCGCGACGGCACCGGGGTGTGCCAGTGCGTCGCGCTGCTGAACGAGATCGGCGCGGAGGCGTTCGCCGCAGCCGATCACCTCGGGCAGGAGACCTCGCTCGAGGTGACCGGCATGGTGCGCGAAGAGCGGCGCGCGCCCGGCGGTTTCGAGCTGTCGGTCAAGCGCTTCAGCGTCTATGCGCCATCCACCGACTATCCAATCACCCCGAAAGAGCATGGCGTCGCGTTCCTGCTCGATCTGCGTCATCTCTGGGTGCGCTCGGCGCGCCAGCATGCGGTGCTGCGCGTGCGCGACGAGGTGTGCGCGGCCGCCCGCCAGTTCTTTTACGATCGCGGCTTCGTGCTGTTCGATTCGCCCATCCTGACCCCGACCTCATGCGAGGGCACGACCAATCTTTTCGAACTCGACTACTTCGGAGAGCGCAAGGCCTACCTGACACAGAGCGGGCAGCTTTACGTCGAGGCGGGCGCGCTCGCGTTCGGCAAGGTTTACTGCTTCGGCCCCACCTTCCGCGCCGAAAAATCCAAAACCCGCCGGCATCTGACCGAATTCTGGATGGTCGAGCCGGAGGTCGCCTTTTTTACCCTGGCCGAGGACATGCAGCTTGCGGAAGACTTTGTGAGCCACATCGTGCGGCGCGTGCTCGAACGGCGCGCCGGCGACCTGGCGAAGCTCGAACGCGACCTCAAGCCCCTAGAGCGTGCCGCCGAGACGCCCTACCCTCGGATCACCTACGACGAGGCAATCGAGCGGCTCAAGGCCAAGGGCATGGCGGTAAAGTGGGGCGACGACCTCGGCGGCGACGAGGAAACGGCGCTCTCCGAGCAGTTCGACCGCCCGGTGATGGTTCATCGCTACCCGGCCGAGTGCAAGGCCTTCTACATGAAGCGCGACCCCGAGCGCCCGCAGGTCGCCCTGTGCGTGGATATGCTCGCGCCCGAGGGCTACGGCGAGATTGTCGGCGGCGGTCAGCGCGAGGACGACTACGAAACCCTGCGCGCCCGCATCGTCGAGCACGGCCTGCCGGTCGAGCCGCTCAACTGGTACCTGGACCTCCGCCGCCATGGCTCGGTGCCGCACGCGGGATTCGGAATGGGCATCGAGCGGATGGTCGCATGGCTGTGCGGGCTGCATCATATCCGCGAGACGATCCCGTTCCCGCGCATGATGGAGCGGCTCGAACCGTAAAAAAATCAGCGCGCCGTGCTTGACAGGCGCGGCGAGGGGCCGCGATGGATTCGTCGGTTTAATTCACGCGTCGAGCGGCCCGCCCGTGCGCGCGCCCCGGCGCAGACGCGTATCGGCGGGCGGCGCGGTTCGCACGGAGTTCGGGAAACTCAATCCTCCCTTGCGCGCGGCGCTGTCGCGCGCCGCGTGCGGCAGGGTCGCGGCCTCGCGCCCGGGCAAGCGAGATTCATTAGCTGCTCTCATACATCGCGCCCGGGTGCGGGTCGCATCGCTCAAAGCGGCGCACGCGCGAGGCTTAATGTCAAGTTCGGTTTGCGCAACGATTTTTTTCCACCCTCGTTGCCCATCGCGCGTCCGCGCGCTAAACAGGTTTCTGTTCGGCGGAAATTTTGAACGGTTTGTCGCCGTACAGCCTGTAACAACGTACAGCCCTGCTTGGTTCCGCTTGGGTGAGCGCGATTGAACAGGGCGTAGCCGGTACCACGAGTCGCCGCTCGGCAGCGCAAGTGGAGTGGATGGCCGGAGGCGGTTGGGGAGAGTCGAACGGGCTGGTGGTGATGATGAAAAGGGCGTCGTCGCATGAGGCGATACGAAGTCGTCGCTCTTCCACTGGCGTTTTTCGGGACTCCCGTCGGGAGTGACCCTGTCCCGCTTCTGGCGCGGGCGCGGGTTCCCGGCAACTTATCGATTGCCCTCGGCGGCCGGCGCAAGCCCGGCCGGGCAAAGTCGTTCTTGGCCTCATTACCAGAAACAGATCGGTGGTGCGCAGCATGGGCGCGGTTGAGCTGCGCCCGGTCGCCGCACGTGTGTTGGCCGCTGTCAGAGCCGGACTTCCCGGCGCTCCAGTCGTAGGAGGTTCCTATCTTGCGTACCGGACCTTTCGGACGTAGAGACGCACACACCGCACGATTCATCGAAGGCTCATTGTGCTGCTTCCAGCGGCCGCCGTGCGGCGAGCCTGTGGAGCGCGAGCGGCTTTTCAGACACCGCGCTCGCGCAGCCGGAATTCGTCGCCCGCTGCGCGAGCGGCTGCCCAACTCCCTCCCAGCGCAATTCAAGTTCGCCCTGCCCATCAACCTGCGCGAGTTTCTCGCCGAGCAACTCGATGTGCCGCTGAGCGAGGCGCTCCGCATCGACGAGGACGGCGTCTTCACGCTCGACGGCGAAGCGGGCGAGGGTGCGCTTAGCCGCGTCGCCCGAGCGATCCGGCGCTACTCCACGCAACGCGCGCACGAACGATGGGAAGAGTGCGCCAGCGTGCTTCAGAGGCTCACCGACGAACTCGAATGGGCGCACAACTCGGGCGAGCAGCTCGTTCTATGCCTCGGTTGCGCCACGTTGGAACTGAGCGGCGACGCCGTCGCGCGCCATCGCCGCCGCGGATGCGTCGCCGTGGAGCTGAGCGCGACCACCGCCTGCCCGATCGAAGAATCGCAGGGCTTGCCGGAAATGCTGCGGCACGTGATTGAGGGCTTCAGGCTGGGACGCGCGGCGCTGGGGCTCACGCATTACGATCTCGACTGCTATGTGGCGCGAGGGCAGGTCATTTTTACCTGGCGTCCGCTGACGAAGTAGCGCGAGTCGCAGCCTTCGACGACCTGCGCCCCGCGCAGGCACACGAACCCCGCGGCGCGGGAGCGAACCGCGGCCGGAGGAGGGTAACCGGCTTTCAGGAGCGCTTAGAGGGCGGAGGCGCGGCGGCGGCGTTGTTCTTTGCGGCGGCGACGTTGGGCTTCCGAGCGCTTGCGTTTGCGACGGACACTGGGCTTTTCGTAAAAAGCCCGCTTCTTCATCTCCTTGAACACTCCCTCCTTGGCGAGCTTGCGCTTGAGCACGCGCATCGCCTGGTCGAGAGAGCCTTCAACTCTGATTTCCATAAACCTCCATATATGCCTGAGAGCAAGACTTTCGAGCTTAGGTTCGCTCCCCGGACCTGTCAACCGCGCCCGCTCATACCGCACAGCGCATCGGAGCGGAAGGGCAGCCGATTCGTCCGGACCACGCCTCCATCGTCGATTCCCAATCCGCTAACGGGCGCGCGTCGGGTGTGTAAACGTCCCTGCGCTCTGCTACAGGATAGGCCAACTCCCGTCCGCAGGCATGCCGAAGCAAAGCGGCAGCGGAGCGGACGGCACGGCGGCAGAAAAAATTCGCCGGATGCGTGCAATTCACTGGAAGAGGCAACGTCGATGGATCTGGGTCTGCAGAAAAAGGTTGTGATGATCTCCGGCGCAAGCCGCGGACTGGGACGCGCGATGGCCGAGGCGATGGGCGCCGAGGGAGCGCGGCTCGCGCTGTGCGCGCGCGGCGCCGAGGCACTCGAGCGCGCGGCCTCGGAATTGCGCGCCCGGGGATACGAGGTCGATGCGCAGCCGATTGACATCGCGGACGCCGCGGCGTGTGAACAATGGGTCGCGGGCGTTGCCGCGCGGATGGGCGGCGTGGACATTCTGGTCAACAATGCAGGCGGCGCGCGCCTGGGGCTGCTCAAGGACCTCGACGAGGCCGCATGGCAGTCAGCCTTTCAGCTCAACTTTTTCTCGGCAGTGCGCCTCGCCCGCGCCTGCGCGCCGCTTATGGAGCAGCGGGGCGGCGGCGCAATCGTCAATATCAGCTCAATCTACGGACGCGAAGCCGGCGGTCCAATCACGTACAACGCATCGAAGGCGGCGATGATCTCGTTCACCAAGACGCTCTCGCGCGAGCTCGCACCCAAGGGCATCCGCGTCAACACGGTCGCCCCGGGTTCGATCCTTTACCCCGGGGGCAATTGGGAGAAAGCCTTCAAGGCCAATCCGGCCTTCGAGAAGGACTTCATCAGCCACGACTTTCCCGCCGGCCGGCTGGGCCGGCCGGAGGAAGTTGCCTATGCCGTGGTATGTCTCGCCTCGCCCCGCGCGAGCTGGATAACCGGCGCGTGCCTGCCGGTGGACGGCGCACAAGGACGTTCGCTGATCTGAAAAGCGCCGGCGGTCGACGGCGGCGCTAGCGGGCGCATGCTCAGGCGAGCGCGCAATGCAGCGTGTGCGCGGTCGCGGACTCGACGCGCACCGTTACCATATCGCGGGCATGGATCTCCTCGATGCCCGGAAAAACCGCCGTCTTGAACTGCGGCGTCTTGCCCGCAAGCTTGTTCTCTCCGCGCCGTGCGGGACCCTCGACCAGGACGGGGAAGCACCGGCCGACGAGCCTGCGATTGCGCTCGAGCGAAATACGCTCCTGGAGCGCGATAACCTCCGCGAGCCGCCTTCCTTTTTCCTGCTCACTCACCGTGTCGCCCAGCTTGAATGCGCGGGTGTTCTCGCGCAGCGAATACTTGAACGTGAAGGCAGCATCATAACCCACCGCTTCCATCAGTCCGAGCGTGGCGCGGAAGTCCGCCTCTTCCTCGCCATGAAAGCCGACGATGATATCCGTGGTCAGCGCGAGGTCCGGAATCGCCGCACGCAGCCGCTCGACCAGCCGCATGTATTCGTCCACCATATATCCGCGCTCCATCGCCGCCAGGACGCGATCCGAGCCCGATTGCACCGGCAGATGCAGCGAGGGCTGGACCTTGGCTTCGGAAGCCATCGCCTCGATAACCGCGTCGCTCATGTCCGAGGGATGGGGCGAGGTGAAACGCACGCGCTCGATCCCGTCGACGGCCGCGACCATGCGCAGCAGGCGGGCGAAATCAACTTCGCCGAACCGATAGGCGTTGACCGTCTGACCGAGCAGCACGATCTCGCGCACGCCGTCGGCGGCCAGCGCACGCACATCGGCGACAATCGCCTCGGGCGGCACGCTGCGCTCGCGTCCGCGCACATAGGGCACGACGCAGAACGCGCAGAAGCGATCGCAGCCGCGCATCGCCGTGACGAACGCGCGCACGCCGCCGCCCTCGCGTGCGGGCGCGACATCCGCGTAGGTCTCGCCGCGATCGAGACGCACATCGACCGCCGGGTCGAAGTGCGATCGTCCGAGCAGGTCGGGCAGGCGGCGATAGCTGTCCGGCCCAGCCACGAGGTCGAGCCATGGCGCCTTCTCGACCAGCGCGGCGCGATTGTGCTGCGCCATGCATCCGAGCAATCCCAGACGCAACTCGGGGCGCATGGATTTGAGGCGCGCAAGGTCGCCCAGGCGCTGAAGGACCCGTTCCTCGGCATGCTCGCGAATCGCGCAGGTGTTGAGCAGGATCACGTCGGCTTCTTCGACGCGTGCGGCGGCGCCGTAGCCGGCGCGGCGGAGGATGCCGCCGATCAGCTCGGAATCGGCGATATTCATCTGGCAGCCGTAGGTCTCGATAAAGACCCGCTGCGGCCGGCGCTCGTGAGATGCGATCGTATCCATCGTCATCGCCGAGAATATCAGGCCCGGGCGCGCAATGTCATCGATGCGGATTCACGGGCAGGCGCTGCGCGGGGTTGAAAGCCGTATTAGGATGGAACCGAACGGCCAGGGCTCGGAGTTCGTGACGATCAAGGACGCAACTTCCGCCTCGGACGCGGCGCTCAGCGCCGCATTTGCGCGGCGGCTGGCGACGGTCGATTGGCAGGCCGCCGGCCGCGATCTCGACGAGCGCGGCTATACGACCATCCCGCGGCTGCTCTCGCATCCGCGATGCGCCGAATTGCGCGCGATGTACGAGCAGCGCGAGCGTTTTCGTTCGCGCGTGGTGATGGAACGCGTGCGTTTCGGTCTCGGCGAGTACAAGTACTTCGCCTCGCCGCTGCCGCCGCTCGTCGCTGCGCTTCGCACGTCCATGTATCCGCATCTCGCGCCGATCGCCGAGCGCTGGCGCGGCGCGATGGGCCGCGACGGCATCGCTTATCCCGCCGACCTCCCGCGCTTCCTCGAAGTGTGCCGGCGCGCCGGCCAGACCAAGCCGACGCCACTCCTGCTCCGCTACGAGGCCGGGGGCTACAACTGCCTTCACCAGGATCTTTATGGTGAGGTCGCGTTTCCCATCCAGCTGACGTGCCTGTTGAGCCGCCCAGGTGTCGATTTCAGCGGCGGCGAATTTCTACTGGTCGAGAATCGGCCGCGCGCGCAGAGCCGCGGCGAGGCCGTCGCGCTTGCCGAGGGCGACGCAATCGTATTTGCGACCAGCGAACGCCCGATCCCCGGCAGCCGGGGATATTACCGGGTGACCATGCGGCACGGCGTAAGCCGCGTGCGCGAGGGGCGGCGGATGAGCCTGGGGGTGATATTCCACGACGCCCGATGATGCGCCGGGCCGCAGCCGCCGTGCGCGCGGCGCTCGGATCGGGGCGCTCTGTTGTTGCCGCTTCGCGGGCGCTCTGCTTATTTTAATGATTGATGAACGGCGCAAGAGATCAGCGCAGGCCGTCGTTCGAGCGGATGGAGGCGTCGCTGCTCGCGTGTCCCAAATGCAAACGCGCGGTCCAGGTGCGCAAGCGGCTCCTGCTCATCCTGCCCGAGGGCGACAAATACGAGTACCTGTGCCCTCACTGCGGGTCGACCTGCGGCAGCACGATCCAACAGGAAGAGAAGCGCACGATTAACTGAACCCACCCCGGGGCGCGGGCGGATCGACGACTTGGATAGCGCCGACCCGCCGTGCCGTCAATCGGACACGCGGCGGCGTCTAGTTCATGCCCTGTCCCGACGTGGGTTCGATGATGTAAATCACGCGCTTCTCGGTCGGCGTGCGATAGGGATAGGAATCGACGCCCATATACTTCTTCGCCAGGGAATCGATATGGGCGTCCGCGCCCTGCTCGGTTTCCTTCACCACCTTGCCGCGCACCTGCACGTAGCGGTACGGGTTGTCGGGGTCGCTGATCGAGAGCGCGACGCGCGAACCGACCTTGAGGTTGCGATCCTTGACGCGGCCGCGGGCCGTGTTTACGCGGATCTTGCCGTCGGTCAGATCGAACCACACCGGCGTCACCTGAGGCGAACCGTCTTTCATCAGCGTCGCCAGATGCGCGAAGGATTTTTTGTTGGGGGCGAGAAGATCGAGATACTTCTCCGGAATTGCTGCCATGGCTTCCTCGTAGTGATGTTGAAATTGAACCGGGGAACGACGCCGTCAGCATAGCATCATGCACGCGCTTGTCGATAATCGCGCTCCCGCAGCGAGTCTCGAGCTGCGCAGGCGAAATCGAATCCGGTCCGCGTGGAACGGCTGATGGAAGTAATGGCGAGTATTAGCCGATATGGGCGACTTTTGACCCGCTCGGCATCGGGATCGATCCAATGAAATTGACTCCATGAATTGTATTGGCTATGAGCGAAGCTTAGACTGTCCGGCTGTGCAGCCGTCGGCTGCCTTCGGGAGGTGGTGCAATGGCGCTTTTCAACAAGGAACCGGAAAAGAACGTTCGCTCCGATTCGCCGATGCGGCCGACGACCGGCCAGGCGGTTCCGGTGCCGCCGCCCGCCCCGGCACCCGAGCCCCGGATTGCTCAACCGCCGCGCTCGGCCGCGGCCGCTCCTTTGGAAGCGCGCGCCTATCTCGACCAGGGCTCGAAAATCAGCGGAAAGCTAAGCTTCGAAGGGCCAGCGCGCATCGACGGCCACGTCGACGGGGAAATTTCGGCCAAGGACAGCGTAATCATCGGCGAGAGCGCCACCGTCACCGCACAAATCAAGGCGGCCTCGATAATCGTGGCGGGCAAAGTCAGCGGCGATATCACGGCCAGCCAGCGCATCGAGATCCGTCCCTCCGCGCGCGTGGTCGGCAATCTCACCTCGCCGGTGCTGGTGGTGCATGAGGGCGCCGTATTCGAGGGCCATTGCGCGATGCAGCCGGAGAGCGCGCGCGAGGAGCGCAAGATAACCGTGCTGCCCAAGGACGACCGCATCGTGGCGCAAGCCGGAGGTCAAAAAGGCTAAGCCGCCCGGCACGGTCCTTCCGCTCCTGACGAACCCGCATCCGGCGCCGCGACGCGCCGGAGTTTAGCCGCAATCCATCCCGTACAGGGGAGACGTCGAAACATGCATATTCCGCCCGACTGGGGAATTTTCTTCGCCCTGATTGTGTCATTCCTCGTTTTCTGGTTTATATTCGATCGAATTTTTTTCGGCCCTTTCCTCAAGCTGCTCGGCGACCGCGAGAACAAGCTCAAGCACCTGAGCGCGCGCGCCGAGCAATTGCTCAAAGAGGAGAAAGCTGCTGGTCAGGAGCGCGAGCGCCAACTGACCGAGTTGCGGCGCGAGGCGCTCGCCGCGCGCGACGCCGAACGCCGCCGGGCCGAAGCGGAAGCTGCGCGGGCGATCGAGGAGGCCAAGGCCGAGGCCCATCGCAAGCTCGAGGCGGTGAGGAACGAGATCCAGAGCGAGCTGCGCGCGGGCGAGCGCGAACTCGAACGGCTAAGCCAGAGACTGGCGCTGGAGCTCGCGGCACGCGTGCTCGGTCGTCCGGTGGAAAATGGCGCTGCGGAGACTTCGAATAACTGACGTAGGACGATTTGAAAGCGGCGTGATCGAAATCAAGCGACATTACCTGGCGGCAGTACGGTTCCTGGCCCCTGGGCTGGGTGTATTACTGCTGCTGCCCGCGCGCGGCTGGTGCGCCGAAGGTGGCGGCGAGGCGGCGGATGGCTCATGGCTCTCGCTGCTTTTTTACGCGATTAACTTCGCCATCTTCGTATGGATCCTGGTGCGTTACGCGGGCGCGCCGGCGCGCAAGTTCTTCGCCGACCGCGCCGCCGGCATCAGGGAGACCTTTGCGCGCGCGGAGGCGACGTTCAAGGAAGCGCAGGAGCTGGCCAATCGCGCGAACCAACGCATGGCGCGGCTCGACGACGAAAAAAAGCAATTGCGCTCGGATCTGGATGCCGAAACCGCATACATCGCCGATCGCATCCGGGAGCTGGGGCGCGAGACGGCGCAGCGTATCGTGCGCGACACCGAGCTGACCGGCCGCGCGATCGCTGAAGCTGCGCAGCGCGAGGTCCGCGCACAGCTGGCCGCCGAGATCGGCCGGCTGGCAGGCGCGCTCGTCGCGCGCAACTTTACCGGCGACGACCAGGCGCGCCTGCTGCGCGATTTCGAGGTAAAACTCGCGCAAGAGGCTCGCCGATGAGAGGCTCCCGCGTTGCCAAACGTTACGCGCGGGCGCTGCTCGGACTGTCCGACGACCGCGCCCAGCTGGAAGCGTGGAGCGGCGAACTGGAACGGCTGGCGCGGATCGCCGATGCGCCGGAAATCGCGCTGCACCTCGGGTCGCCCGAGGTCTCGCACGAGGCGCGCATCGCCGCGATGGCGAAGATCGCGGAACGGCTTGAGCTCAGCTATCCGATCCGCTCGCTGGCCGTGGTCGTGGCGCGCCACGGCCGCATTGCCGATCTGATCGCGATTGCCGACGCTTACCAGGAGCAGCTCGATGCGCTGCTCGGGCGCGCGCGCGCGACCCTGACCTTCGCCCGCGAGCCCGCGCCCGAGGACACGGCCGCGGTAACGCGCGGATTGGAAGCGATGGCGCGCAAGGCGATTATTGCGACGGTGAAGGTCGACGAGAAGCTGCTCGGCGGCGTGGTGGCCGAGCTGGAGGGAAAAATCTATGACGGCAGCCTGGCAACGCGCTTGAGCGAGGCCGGGCGCCGGCTGGTGGGCTGAGGCGGCCCACAAACCAATACTGCCATGGCGGAAATCAGACCATCTGAAATCAGCGACATTCTGCGCAACGAGATCAAGGGCTTCGAGGGCTCAATCACGATTACCGAGACCGGCCGCGTGCTGTCCTGCGGCGACGGTATCGCGCGCATCTACGGCCTGCAGAATGCGGCGCTCGGCGAGCTGCTCGAGTTCCCGCACGGCATCTACGGCATGGTGCTCAACCTCGAGGAGGACAACGTCGGGGCCGCGCTGTTCGGCGAGCCGCAGGCGATCCGCGAGGGCGACGAGGTCAAGCGCACCAGCCGCATCGCCGAAGTTCCGGTGGGCGACGCGCTGCTCGGGCGGGTGGTCAACTCGCTCGGCCAGCCGATCGACGGCAAGGGCCCGATCAACGCGTCGGACCAGCGCCGTATCGAGATCAAGGCGCCCGGCATCATCCGCCGCCAGCCGGTCAAGGAGCCGCTGCAAACCGGCATCAAGGCGATTGACTCGATGCTGCAGATCGGGCGCGGCCAGCGCGAACTGATTATCGGCGACCGCCAGACCGGCAAGACCGCGATCGCGCTCGACGCGATCATCAATCAGCGCGGACAAAACGTCCAGTGCATCTACGTTGCGATCGGGCAGAAGCGCTCGACCGTCGCGCAGGTGGTGGACAAGCTCAACCGCTACGGCGCGATGGAATACACCACCGTGGTCGCGGCCACCGCTTCGGAAGCGGCTCCGCTGCAGTTCATCGCGCCTTACAGCGGATGCACGATGGGCGAGTATTTCCGCGATTCGGGCCGCCACGCGCTGCTGGTCTACGACGATCTTTCCAAGCATGCGCAGGCCTATCGCCAGCTCTCGCTGCTGCTGCGCCGCCCGCCAGGCCGCGAGGCGTACCCGGGCGACGTCTTCTACCTGCACTCGCGTCTGCTCGAGCGCGCGGCCAAGATGAGCGACGCCGACGGTGGCGGCTCGCTGACCGCGCTGCCGATCATCGAAACCCAGGCGGGCGACGTCTCGGCCTACGTGCCGACCAACGTCATCTCGATCACCGACGGCCAGATCGTGCTCGACGCCGACCTGTTCTACTCGGGCATCCGCCCGGCGGTAAACGTCGGACTTTCGGTCTCGCGCGTCGGCTTCTCGGCGGCAGTCAAGGCGATGAAGCAGGTGGGCGGCACGCTCAAGCTCGACCTCGCGCAATATCGCGAGATGGCGGCGTTCGCGCAGTTCGGTTCCGACCTCGACCAGGCCAGCCAGCGCCTGCTGCATCGCGGTGAGCGGCTGACCGAGATGCTCAAGCAGGGACAATACGAGCCGCTGCCGATCGAAAAGGAAGTGCTGATCATTTTCGCCGCCAATGAGGGTTACTTCGACAAGCTCGAGGTCGGGCAGATCAAGGCGTTCGAGCTCGGCCTGTACGCGTTCTTCGACTCGCGGCAGAAAACGACCCTCGAAGAAATCAAGACCAAGCGCGAACTGAGTGACGACTTGCGCAAGCGCCTGCGCGAGGCGATCGACCAGTACCAGCAGACCTTCTCTGCTTCCCAGGGCGCCGCGGCGCAGGAGAACGGCGCCGCCCGGGCCTAGCGGCGGCACTCGATAAGCCCGGATGGCGTCGCTCAAGGCAATTCGCCGGCGCATCTCGTCGGTCAGGTCCACCCAGCAGATTACGCGCGCGATGAAGCTGGTCGCGGCGGCGCGCCTGCGCCGCGCGCAGGAGGCGCTGCAGAACGCGAGCCCGTATCATCAGGCGCTGGTGCGCATCGCGGATTCGCTGTTCGCCACCGAACGGGCCGCGCTCGGCCCGGCCGAGAACGCCGCACCCACGTCGCTGCTCATCGTCATCGGCTCGGACCGGGGCCTGTGCGGCGGCTACAATACTAACGTGCTGCGCGCGGCGGAGCAGCAGGCGCGACGCGCCGAGAGCGACGGTAAAAAGGTGAGATTCTACGCCGTCGGACGCAAGGTGCTCGACCATCTGCGGCGCTCGGGCTGCGAAATCGCGCATCAGCGTATCAACAATCCGCGCCTGGCGACGTTCGGGCTCGCGCAGGATCTCGCCTCGCGCATGCTGGCCGACTATCGCTCGGGCGCGGTGAGCGAAGCCGGCCTGGTGTACAGCGAATTCCGCTCCGCACTCTCGCAGCGTCCCGCCTACGAACGGCTGCTTCCGGTAAGCGAGCCCAAGCCCGAGGAGGCGAGCGGGACGATGGCGGCGCCGGCCGATTACCTGGTCGAGCCGAGCCGCGCAGAACTGGTGCCGGTGGTGCTGCGCGGTTACCTCGAGGATTCGATTTTTCATGCGCTGCTCGAGGCCGAGGCGAGCGAGCAGGGCGCGCGCATGACCGCGATGGACAGCGCGACCAACAACGCCGCGGAAATGATCGAACGGCTGACGCTGGAGATGAACCGCGCGCGCCAGGCCTCGATCACCAAGGAACTGATGGACATAGTCGGCGGCGCCGAGGCGCTTACAGGATAAAGCGCGCGCCGCGATCGATGAATAGTGAATTCGGCAGGAAAATCGCAAAGCTATGAGTGACACAGCAACGGGCCGCATCAGCCAGGTTCTGGGCAACGTCGTCGACGTCGAGTTTCGCAATGGCTCACTGCCGTCGATCTTCAACGCGCTGCGCGTCTCGAATCCGGCGCTCGGCGAGCGCGAGGGCAACCTCGTGCTCGAGGTGGCGCAGCATCTCGGCGAAAATACCGTGCGCTGCATCGCGATGGACGCGACCGAAGGCCTCGTGCGCGGGATGCCGGTGAGCGACACCGGCAATCCGATCACCGTGCCGGTCGGCCCCGAGACGCTCGGCCGCCTCATCAACGTCATCGGCGAGCCGGTGGACGAGGGCGCCGCGCTCAAGTCGCCGCACCAGATGCCAATCCATCGCGATCCGCCGACCTTCGCCGACCAGGCGACCGAGGCCGAAATTCTCGAGACCGGGATCAAGGTGATCGACCTCATCTGCCCTTACGCGCGCGGCGGCAAGATCGGACTGTTCGGCGGCGCCGGCGTAGGCAAGACCGTCACCATCATGGAGCTCATCAACAACGTCGCCAAGCAGCACGGCGGCGTCTCGGTGTTTGCCGGAGTCGGCGAGCGCTCGCGCGAAGGCAACGACCTCTACCGCGAGCTGCAGGAATCGGGCGTGCTGTCGAAAACCGCACTGGTGTACGGGCAGATGAACGAGCCGCCGGGCGCGCGCGCCCGCGTCGCCCTGACCGGCGTGACCGTCGCCGAGTATTTCCGCGACGAGGAAGGCCGCGACGTGCTGTTCTTCGTCGACAACATCTTCCGCTTCGTGCAGGCGAACTCGGAGGTCTCGGCGCTGCTCGGACGCATGCCGAGCGCGGTCGGTTACCAGCCCACCCTCGGCACCGACCTTGGAGAACTCGAGGAACGCATCACCACCACCAAGAAGGGCGCCATCACCTCGGTGCAGGCGATCTTCGTGCCCGCCGACGACTACACCGATCCGGCGCCGGCGACCACCTTCACGCATCTTGACGCGACCACCGCGCTCGACCGCAAGATTTTCGAAAAGGGCATCTTTCCGGCGGTCGATCCGCTCGCCTCGACCTCGCGCATCCTCGATCCGCAGGTGGTCGGCCAGGAGCACTACGACGTCGCGCGCCGCGTGCAGCAGATCCTGCAGCGCTACAAGGATCTGCAGGACATCATCGCGATCCTCGGCATGGACGAACTCTCCGCCGACGACAAACTGGTGGTCGCCCGCGCGCGGCGCGTCGAGCGCTTTCTCTCGCAGGCGATGCACGTCGCGGAGCCGTTCACCAGCATCCCGGGCGCCTACGTGCCGCGCAAGGAGACCGTGCGCGGGTTCGCTGAAATTCTCGACGGCAAGTGCGACGATCTGCCGGAGCAGGCGTTCTACCTGGTCGGCACGATCGACGACGCGCGCGCCAAGGCCGAACGGCTGGCACGCGGCGAGGCGCGCTGACACGCGCTCGTCCTGAAGGCGGGAGCCGCGACGGGAAACATCGATGGCGACGACGTTCGCATTCAAGCTGGTCACACCCACCGGCGTGCTCTTCGACGGAGAGGTCGAGCAGGTGACCGCGGTCAATCCGCTGGGCGAATTCGGCGTGCTCGCGGAGCACGTCAACTACATCACCTCGCTCATCCCGGGCCTGATGACCATCCGCACGGCCGACGGGCAAACGGTTGATTACATGGTCACCGGTGGACTGGTCGAGGTTAAGGACGGCGCGATGACCGCGCTGGCACAGAGCGCGGAGCCGCCGGACCAGGTCACGCCGACCGACGACGACACCCTGCGCGAGGCCGAGGAACGGCTCGCATCGATGAGCGTCTTCGATGCGAATTACGAGGACGAAAAGCAGGCGGTGATGGTGCTGCGGGCGCGCCGCGACGTGGCTGAAGGCCGCCGCGTGCCGGCGCATCGAGACCGGAGCGATTCGCGCGCCGCACCCTCGTAGTTTCGTATCAGCGGCGCGCCGCATCGACCCTAACCGGACGGCGCATTCGCCACTCGCGCAAGCTCGCTGAAAAAATCGGGATAGGTCTTGGCGACACATCCCGGATTACGGATGCGAATCCCGGGGGCCTTCAGGCCGGTTACGGCAAAGGCCATCGCGATTCGATGATCTTCATATGTCTCGATCGCGGCCGGGCTGATTTGCGCAGGTTCGATCCTGATGCCGTCATCATACTCCTGCACCCCTGCGCCGAGGCGGCGCAACTCGGAGGCAAGCGCGTGAAGACGATCGCTCTCGTGATGACGGATGAAGCCCACGCCGCGAATGCGCGTGGGCGATGAGCACAACGGTGCGATCGCGGCGAGGGTCGGCACCAGGTCCGGCATCGAGTCCATCGCGACATCCAGACCCGCAAGGCGTGCGCCGCTGCCGGTCACGCTGACGCCGTCGGCGCGCCATTCGATCCGCGCGCCCATCCGTTCGAGCAGCGCAAAAAATTCGACGTCGCCCTGGACCGAGTCCGCCCGGATTCCTTCGACCAGGATGCTGCCGCCCACGAGCGCCGCGGCCGCCGCAAAATAGCTCGCTCCCGAGGCGTCGGGCTCAATATTGAAACTTTCCTGCGCCGCGTAGTGCTGGCCGCCGGCAACGATGATCTCATCGGCGCTTGCCGTCGCTTCCGCGCCCCAGCGCCGCATCAGAGCAAGCGTCATCGCGATGTATGGGCGCGCAGCTTCGCCGCTCACGCGGAGCCTCAGCCCGCGCGGCCACAGCGGCGCAGGCATCAGCAAAGCCGAGACGAACTGCGATGAAATCGCGGCATCGATGCACACGGCGCCGCCCCTCACGCCGGTCTCGCCGATTTCGAGAATCACCGGCGGACATCCGTTCCCGCGCTCGGCGCGCGCGGAGACGCCGAGTTCCCGCAATGCGTCGAGCAATGGGCCCACCGGCCGCTCGCGCATGCGCTGATTGCCGTCGATGCGAAACCGGCCGCGCGCCAAGGTCAAGAGGCCCATCAGGAACCTCATCGCGGTGCCGGCGCCGCCTGCGTCCAGTTCCGCGCCGCTGCTCGGGACCGCTCCGCCGCGACCGCCGACGGCGATGCGCTCCGCGGCCTCATCGATCGAGATGTCAAATCCAAGCGTGCCGAGCGCGGCGGCCATCCGCCGCGTGTCGTCGTTGAGGCCAGCGTCGACCAGGACCGAGCGCCCGGCCGCCATCGCGGCCAGCAGCAGCGCGCGATTCGTAATGCTCTTCGAGCCTGGAACCCTGATCGAACCGATCAGAGCGTGCCCGGGCGGGACTATTTCGATTTCATTCACGGGTGGTCCTGAATTCGGAGCTTATGCGCGGCTGTAAAGGTGACTCAAGCTTCAGGTCTACGGTGCGAGAACGGAGCAAGTTTTTCGACGGTCATGGTCTACGTTAGGCACAGCATAGCAGCGTCCGGATCTTTCGATTGCTATGTCTAGACGCTTTGTTGACTACCATAGCCGATAAGCATATTGGGTATACGTTGCCTCGGCGCTGAGCGGGGGAGGGCCGCTGCGCGTCCATCCAGCAGCGGTAGGAGTGGAGATGCCCAGAATTGGGTCCGCAAGCGGGCCTGTCGCCAAAGGGGCGATCATCGCCGTAATCGCCGTCGTCGTGGCAATATTGCCGCACGCGACCGCGCGCGCCGCGAGCGAAGTATCGATCCTGAAGAGCAGTGTAAAGCCGTCGCCTTTTCCGCGGCCGGCTGAGCTCGAACCCAACATCGATTTCTGGGTCAAGGCGTTCACCTACTGGAGTGACCGCGACTTCATCATTCATGATCGCGACAACGTCGCGATCGTCTATCAGAAGTTTCACATGCCGGGCGAGGGCGATCCGACCGGTGAAGAGGTCGAGTGGGCGAACGCCTACCTGAAGGCGAAGTACAGCGACATCCTCAACCGCCTGGCCACGGGCCAGCCGCCGATCGGATATGACGAGCAGCGGGTCGCCGCGATGTTCAAGGGGCGACCCGTCTCGGCCTACGCCCGCGCGGCGGCGAACCTGCGCGTGCAGCAGGGACTCAGCGAGCACTTCCACGATGCGCTGCTGCGCAGCCGCTATTACCGGCCGCGCATGGAGGCGGTATTCGCCCGCGCCGGGCTGCCCACCGACCTAGTCGCGTTGGCGTCGGTGGAATCAGGGTTTTCGGCGCGCGTGCGGTCGAGCGCGGGCGCGCTCGGCATCTGGCAGTTCACCCGCTCGACCGGGCGCGAGTTCCTCAAGATTACCCGTTATCGGGACGACCGTCTGGATCCGGTGCGCTCAACCGAGGCGGCTGCGCAGTTGTTGCAATCGAACTACCAGGCGCTGGGAAGCTGGCCGCTGGCGATCACCGCTTACAACTATGGAACCGCCGGGATGGAACGCGCGGCCGCCGAATTCGGCAGCGACTACATGAAAATCATCCAGCACTACGACGGCGCGCATTTCGGTTTCGCGGTCAAGAACTACTACGCCGAGTTCCTCGCAGCCGACCAGGTCCAGCATTACCAGGACAAGTATTTTCCCGGAATCGAGAGCGAGGAGGCTCCGCCACCGCCGCCTTCCTCGCCAATCCTGCGCGTGATTCATCATTTCCGCGCGCGTCGGCACCGCAGTCACATCCGGCAGGTCTCGTACACGCACCGGCACACGGCTGCGAACCCGCCACGCCATCGGAACAGGTCCTGACCGTCGCGCCGCTGCGCTAAGCCGTGCGACCCGCACGGTCGACCGATAACGATCGCAGCTTCGATCGTCGGATGACGCCGCACGCCCGCGTCGCCGGCCCACCGCGCGCGCGCGCCGTTGCGCTCCGGCATCGGCCGCTCTGATATTCTATCTGGCGATGTCCGAAGCCGTGGCACTCGCGCCTGAAGTTCGAGATCTGGCGGACCGGCTTGTCCTGCTGCTCGGCGAGCCGGGACTTGGCGCGACCGCCGTTGAGGCGGTCGCGCGGCGCGCCCCTGACGAGCGGCTCGCCATCGCTGCGCTGCTCAAGCTGGCCGAGGAGACGCGGGCCGAATTGAGCGCGGCGCTCCAGGATGGAGCGCTAGCCGAGGATCTCGCGTTATGCCTAGGCGGCTCCGAAATTGTCGCCCAGGGGCTCAGCGCGATGGGTCCGCGATGGTTCGATTTCTTTCGCGACGCTCGCCGGGCCACGCTTGAATCGATCAACGGCGCGATCCGCTTCACCGCCCCGCCGACCGCCGACCGCGCGCAGGCCGCCCGCCAGCTCGGTGCGTTCAAACAGCGCGTGTTTCTGCAAATCGCGATCGCCGATCTGACGGGGCGGCTCGATGTGGCGGCGACGGCACGCGCGATGTCGCGGCTCGGCGACGAATGTATCGCGGCGGCGCTGGCCGGCGCGCGGCTCATCCTGGGCAACAAGGCTCCCGGCGGCGGCTTCTGCGTGCTCGCGATGGGGAAACTGGGGGCGCGCGAACTCAATCTAAGTTCCGACATCGACCTTATTTACGTGTACGACGGCGGCGATGCCGACACCGAAGCGGTGGCGCGGCTGGGCGAAACCCTCACCGATCTGCTTTCGAGCAATTGCTTTCGCGTGGACATGCGGCTGCGGCCGGGCGGCCGCAGCGCACCGCTGGTCGCGCCGTTCGCCGGCGCGCTCAGCTTTTATCAGAGCTTCGGCGAGACCTGGGAGCGCGCCGCGCTGTTGCGCGCTCGACCTGTGGCAGGCGCGCTCGAGGTCGGCGGACGGTTGCTCGGCGAGCTGAGCCATTTTGTGTTTCGCCGCTATCTCGACTTCGAGACCCTGCGCCAGTTGCGCGCGATGAAGCATCAGATCGAACGCGAGCTGCGCGCGCCGGACCTGGTCGCGCGCAATATCAAGCTCGGTTACGGCGGTATCCGCGAACTCGAGTTCATTGCCCAGGCGCTCATCCTGGTCTATGGCGGACGCGATCCGCGGCTGCGCACGGCCGAAACCCTGACCGCGCTCGAGCGCCTCGGCGCATTGGGCTACCTGAACAGCGGCCGCGCGCGCGAGCTGGCGGCTGCGTACCTCTTTTTGCGCGATGTGGAACACAAGCTGCAGGTCGTGGCGGCTTTGCAGACCCACGTGCTGCCGGCGAACGCGGCGGGACGGCGCGCGCTGGCGGCGCGCATGGGCCGCGGCAAGGACGATGCCGCGCTCGCGCGCTTCGAAGCCGAGCTGGCACAGCATCGCGCGCTGGTCGCGGCGCAGTTCCGCGAGATGCTGGGAGCGGCCGAAGATCGCGGCGGACGCACCACGTCCGAAGCGGCCGAGCGCGCCTGGGGTGTGGCGCTCGATCCGCGGCAGTCGTCGACGATGCTTGCGGCGATGGGCTTTTCGCGGCCGGAAGAAAGCGCGGCCCACCTGGCTGCGCTCGCGCGCGGCCCCGAGCAGACGCTCGCCGCGGCCGCGCCCCGCCGGCGCGAGCTGCTCGAGCATCTCGGTCCGCTGCTGCTGGACGAGATTCGTGAGCTTGCCGACCCCTGCCTGGCGTTGATGAATCTGGCCGCCTTCATCGCGGCGATCGGCGCGCGCAGCTCCTTTCTCGAGCTGCTCGAGCAGCATCCGGCGACGCGCCGCGTGGTGCTGAACCTGTTTGCCTCCAGCGCCTACCTTTCGACCATCTTCATCCGGCATCCGGACATGCTGGACACCCTGGTGCGCTCCGACCTGGCACGCCCGCGCCGCGCGCCGGAGGAGCTGGAGGAAGAGTTGCGCGCGCTGGTCGCGGCCAGTCCTGATTTCGAATCCCGGCTCGATGCGATTCGCGCCTTTCGCCATCAGGAGTTTCTGCGCATCGCGATCGCGGACCTGGCGGGCGATCTCGACGCCGATGCGGTGCAGACCGAACTGGGCCTGCTAGCCGAAACCGTGCTGCGGCGCGGGCTCGCGGTCGCGCGCGACGAGACCGCGGCGCGGATCAAGATCCCCGCGACGCTGGAAATGACGGTGCTCGCGCTGGGACGGCTGGGCGCGGCCGAAATGTCCTACAACTCCGACCTGGACCTGATTTTCGTCTATCATGACCGCGCCGAGGTGGCGGAGAGCAGCCGCGTCGCCGCCTCGACCATCGCGCAGAAGCTCATCGCCGTGCTCGAAGCGCGCACGCGCGAGGGCTACGTTTACCGGATCGATCTGCGCCTGCGCCCGTCGGGCAACGCGGGGCCGCTGGTAGCCTCGCTCGACGGGTTTCGCGAGTACCATCGCACTAATTCGTCGGCGGTATGGGAACGGCAGTCGCTGGTGCGCGCGCGCGCGATCGCGGGCGCGCCGGGGCTCGCCGCGAAAGTCGAAGCGGCACGCCGCGAATTCGTGTTCGGGCGGGGTCTCAGCCGCGATGAGGTGCGCGAAATTGCGGCGATGCGCACGCGCATCGAGCGCGAGCTCGGCGCCGACCTCCCCGGCCGCGTCAACATCAAACAGGGCTGCGGCGGACTGGTCGACGTCGAATTCCTGACGCAGATGATGGCGCTGCGCTACGGCCATGCGCATCCGAACCTGAGAACGCGCGCGACCCGCGAACTGATCCGCGAGATCGGACGGTGCGGTCTGCTGGAGCCGGACGCGGCCGCGCAGCTCGAGGCCGACTACCGCTTTCTCTCCCGGCTCGAGAACCGGTTGCGCATCGAAACCGATCAGGCGGCGTGGGCATTCGACACCGCGCCCGAGCGCCTAGGGCCGCTTGCCCGACGCATGGGCTATCGCGATGTGGACGGCACGGCGCGGCTGCTGGCCGAGGTCGAGGCCTGCCGCAATCGCATTCGCGCGACCTTCGATGACTGCTTCCGTCGCGAGCTCGCGCGCGACGGATGAACGCACAGCGCAGATCTAGAAATCAGCCCTTATCCCGGCGACGAAATTGACCGGGGGCGAGGGAAACCCGAGCGCCTCCTGGTAATGACGATCGAGCAGGTTCTGCACGCGCACGTAGAGCTGTTCGCTGCGCAGCTGGCGCCAGTGGAAGCCGGGATCGTAGGTCATGGTCAGATCGAAGCGATTGTAGGCGGCATTGTTCTGGATTGACGAGGTCAACGGGTCGAGATCGTCGCGGTCACCGACGAAATAGTAGGCGAGGTTTGCCGCAATCGCGTCTTTGGGACGCCAAAGCGTCTTGCGGGCGTAGGTCAAAAGCGCAAAGGCCGAATACTTGGGCACGCGCAGGGGCCGAATCTCGGGCGAGGAGGAGACGTGGGTTTCGTCGAGCACGGTCAAATTCCCGCTGAACGCGAGTTCGCGGGTCAATTGAAGCGCCGGCACGAATTCCACACCCTGCGTATCCACGCGGCCCGCGTTGGCCGCCTCGACGCATCCGGGGAACGTCGTGCACGGCTCGGCCACGATCAAACTGTGCACGCGGCGCGAAAAATAGGTCGCGGTGACCGATGCCCGTTCGCCGAAGGTCTTGGTCACTCCACCGTCGTATTCGCTCGAGATCTCAGGATTCAGATTGGGATTGCCGAAATCGGGGAAGTACAGCTCATTGAAGCTGGGCGCGCGGAAACCCTCGGCGTAACTGCCGCGCAACGTCACACCCCAGCGCCGCAGCGGCATCGCGACCGTCCATGATGGGCTCACCTCGGTCCCGAACTGGCTATTGCCGTCGACGCGCAGGCCGCCAGTCGCGAGTATCAGGCCGTCGAGCAGCCGACCCTCCTGCTCGAGATAGCCGGCATACTCCTGGCGGCGCGCATGGAACGCGATGAACGATTCCGTCGGCGGAGCAACGGTCTCGAACAATTCCGCGGACCGGACCCAGCGATCCTTGAAATCGAAGCCGAGAAGAGAGCGAAACCCCTGCGCCCACTGGTAATGCAATTCCATGTTGGTGCCGCGCGTCTCACCCGGGATGCGATCGCGTTGGAACGTCGGATTGGCTGGAAATGGCGTGTCGTTCAGCCTGACATCGTTGCGCACAAAATAGACGCTCATCCGGCCTTCCATGCGGTCGCTGAACCGATGCGTCGCGACGCCGTTGTAGAGCATGAATTCGTTGCGCTGATGAGCGTTGGGGTCGACCGGCGTTATGAAGTTGGAGAAGTTGACCAGGCTCACGTTGGATCGGATGTAACGCGCAAAGCCGGTGAATTTCGTGTCGGGACTCAGATGATAGTCCAGGCGCAGCACGCCGGAGAGGTTGTCGTAGCTCGCGTTGCGCGGTCGAAACGCCGTGGTCGAGTAATAGGAAAGTGCGCCCGAGTAGGCCAGCCTGCCCTCCGCACCGTCGAAGACCACGCCCTGGCGCTGGGTCGCGCGATTGCCGCCCTCGCTGTCGTAGCTCAGCTTGAACGGGCCGCTGCCCTCGCGCGTGATCAGGTTGACCACGCCGCCAATCGCCGAGGAGCCGTACAGCGCGCCGCCCGCGCCGCGCACAACCTCGATACGCGTCAGGTTGTCCGTGGTCAGGTTGGCGAAATCGAAGCCGCCGGTCGCGCCGCTGTTGACGTCAACTCCGTCAACGAGGATCAATGTCTCGGCCGAGCTGGAGCCGCGAATCGATACGTCGGTCTGGTTGCCGGCCGATCCGCTCTGCGTGACCTCGACCCCCGGAACCTGGCGCAGCACGTCGCCCGAATCGTGGATTTTCTGCTCCTGGATCTGATGCGACTCGACCACGCTCACGGTCGCGCCGACGCTCGCCAGCGCCTGCTTCATGCGCGTCGCCGTTACCACAAAGACCATCTTCGGCAGCCGCTTCAGCTGCGACTTTGCGGATCCGGCGGCGGGCTTCCTCTTTGATTTGTCGTGTCGTGAATGAGCCGGAGCCGACGCCTGCGCGCGCACATCGGGCGAGCGAGTCAGAATGCCTGCCGGGACCAGGACAGCCAGAACCAGAGCAACCGCGGTGAACCTTTTCATAGCCTCCCTCGAGCTATGCGTCGGCCTGCGCAGGCGGGCTGACTCAGGCGCTCGGGAAGCTCCCGCGGCTTAAGGGAGTTGCCAGTTGCCTAAGCCGCCCTCCCCGCGGAAGGCAGACGGCTTGATAGTCACCCGGCCGGTCTCCTGGCTTGGGGATCGTCCGCGGACCCGCCTTCCCGCTCGTCAGCGGTGGCATCGTGGGTCGTTGTCCCCCCGTACAGTTGCGGGGCAGCGCCGGACTTCAACCGGCTTCCCGTACACCGGGCGCAGAAGATTGATATGATTTTCGCGCCGACCAGTCAATCGACGCGCGCGCAAGGCGACGACGCGAAGGCCCGATTGCCGAGCACTGGCAAGGCAGGAAGATAAGTGCATGGGCGATGTGACGCTGATAACCGGAGGGGCGCGCAGCGGCAAAAGCGCGCATGCGCTCGCGCTCGCGCATCGGACCTCCGGCGCGCGGCGATTTTTTATCGCCACGGCCGAAGCGCTGGACGACGAGATGCGCGAGCGCATCGCGCATCACCGCGCGCATCGCTCACCCGATTTCGCGACCGTCGAGGAGCCGCGCGCGATTGCCGGCGCGATCGCCACCCTCGGCGGACGCGCTGACGTCGTGGTCCTCGATTGTCTGACGCTCTGGGTCTCGAACCTGATGGCGGATCGCAGCGATGCCGAGATTTTAAGCGAGGCGCGGGCGCTGGTCGCGGCGATGAGCGCAGCTCCCTTCGCAACCATCGTCGTGACGGACGAAGTGGGCGCGGGAATCGTGCCCGCACATCACTCGGCGCGGCGCTTTCGCGATCTGCTCGGATGGACCAACCAGGCAGTCGCGGCGGTCGCCGCATGCGTGATGCTGATGGTTGCGGGCATTCCGATTCGTGTCAAATAACCGCCATCGCGAGCAGCGCGGCAACTTCCACCAACTCGCCCGTCGCACCGAGCACATCGCCGGTCACGCCGCCGAGCCATCTCCGGTTAAGCGTGTGCGAGAGCGCTGTAATCAAAGCTGCCGCAACACACGCTCCGACTGTGCGCGATGAGAGCACGGGAATCACGGCCACCGCCGCGATTGCGGTCGCCAGCGCAAAATTGCGATCGCCATTCGAGGCGAGCAACGTCGTGCCCGCACCCTGGACCCGCAAATAATCGATTCTCCAGCCGGCGCCGACCATCGCCCAACGCGCCAGGCCGGGAGCGAGCCATAGCGCCGCTGTGCGCCGCGCGATGTCCATCCCGGCGAGCGCCGCGAGCGCGAGCGCGAGAAAAAAGAAAATCGCGATCGCGCCGAAGCTGCCGATACGGCTGTCGCGCATGACCTCGAGGGCGCGATTCCGGTCCCTTCCAGCGCCCAGCGCATCGGCGGTATCGGCGAGCGCGTCGAGATGGACTGCGCCTGTCAGTACGACCAGCGTCAGCAGGAGCAGCGCCGACGTCGGCCCGCCGCCGAACAACCGCGTCAGCAGCAGGTTTTCCGCCGCGAGCACCGCGCCGAGCGCGAACCCGACCAGCGGAAACCATCCGTAGGATCGCGCCAGCGTTCGGGACGACACTTGTTCGTGCGGCAGGATCGGCAGGATGGTCAAAAAGCCTGCCGCGAGACGAATTTCCGCCAGCATCCCGGCGATCGCGTTGTTCGGAGCAAGCGCGCGGCGTTCGCTCATTCAAGCTTCTCCGACACGCCGGCGCTGGTGAAAGTCGCCATTTCGCGAAACAGCGCGAGCGCCGATTCGACAACGTTCATGGCGAGTGCGGCGCCGCTGCCTTCTCCCAAGCGCATCTCGAGGTCGACGATCGGCTTCACGCCCAGGCGCTCGAGCACCAGCCCGTGGCCGCCTTCGGACGAGCGATGTCCAAAGAACAGGTGTGCGAACAGCCCGGGGCTGAGGCGCTCGGCGACGACCGCGGCCGCGGTCGCAATAAAACCGTCGACCACGACCGGAACTGTGAACGCGGCGCCGCCGAGACATGCCCCGGCCATCGCCGCGATCTCGAAACCGCCCAGCGCGGCGAGCGTGGCCAGCGGATCGGCGAGACTCGCGCGATGGAGCGCGAGCGCGCGCTCGATGACCTCGACCTTGCGGCGCAGCCCGGCATCGTCGACGCCGGCGCCGCGGCCGGCGATCGTCGCAGGCGACAATCCAGTCAAGGCCGACAACAGGGCCGCTGCCGAGGTGCTGTTGGCGATGCCCATCTCGCCGATTCCGAGCAGGGTCGCGCCGGATGCAATCGCTTCGCGCGCGACATTCAGTCCCGCTTCGAGCGCCGCCTCGGCCTGCGCGAGGCTCATGGCTTTTTCCGCGGCAAAGTTGCGCGTGCCCGGAGCGATCCTGCGGTAAAGAACGCCGGGTATCGGACAGCCGCTCGTATCCGTCACAACGCCGACATCGGCGATCAGCAGGCGATAGCTCAAGCGGCGCGCAAGCACACTTATCGCGGCGCCTCCGCCCGCGATATTGCGCAGCATCTCGACCGTGACCGCCTGCGGATAGGCGCTGACGCCTTCCCGGGCAACTCCGTGATCCGCGACGAAGACGCAGACCGCACCCGCATTCATTCGCGCCTCGGGATCCCGCCGGATCGCCGCGTAGCGGCGAACAATTTCCTCCAGCCGGCCGAGGCTGCCGCGCGGCTTCGTCAGCGAATCGAGCCGCAGTCCGGCCTGCGCCGCGCAGGCGTCGTCAGGCGGTTGAATCCCCGCAAGTGCTTCCTTGAGCAAATTCATCTGTTCATCCAGGCAAACCAACGGTTCAGTCAAAGTAGACGCGCACTGCCGCGATCAGGCGCTTGTTGGCTTCGTGATCGCGGATCGCGACCCGATACATGGCCGGTGCGCATCCCGGCAGCTCGCGCAAATCGCGCACGGCAATCCCTTGCCCAAGCATGTGCTCGGCGAAGGTAACCGGCCGCTGAAGCTCGGACACTTCGAGCATCAGAAAATTTGCGCACGAGGAGAATACGCGCAGGCCCTCGACCGAAGCGAGAGCATCGGTCATGTACGCGCGCTCGCTTTCGATGAGGCGTCGGCTTTGAGCGACAAACTCCGCCTCGGTTTCGAGACATGCGAGCGCCACTCGCTCGGCCACGATATTAACCGACCAGGGCTCCTGCGCCTCGCGCAACCGGTGCGCGCTCTCGCTGCCGGCGACCAGGTAACCGAGCCGAAGGCCCGCAATCGCGAAAATCTTGGTCAGCGAGCGGAGCACCATGAGATGCGAATTCTCCGCGATGAGAGGAATCGCCGAATGTTCCTCGCCGGCGAAATCCATGAACGCCTCGTCGAACACACACCAGCATCGTCGGCTGCTGCACGCCGCGGCGATTTCAGCCGCGTCCGCGACCGGCAGCATCGCGCCGGTCGGGCTGTTGGGCCGTCCGATGAAAATCGCGTCGGCGCCTTCATCGATCGCGCGCAACACCTGATCCTTGTCAAGCGCAAACTCGCGCTCGCGCCGCGCGACGATCGGACGCGGCGGAGCACTCGCGATAACAAGGGCATTGGCGATTTCGCTGAAGGTCGGAATCGCGACAAAAGGCCGACGGGGACGCAGCGTTCGAGCGAGCAGATGGATGAGCTGCGTCGAGCCGTTGCCCGCAACGACCTGGTCCTGCGCGACGCCATGCCGGCGCGCGAGTTGCGCCGTGAGATCGTGCGCGTACGGATCCGGATAGCGGGCTATCGAAGCGGCCGCCGCATGATATGCGGCGAGCGCCACGGCCGTCGGACCCAGCGGATTGAGACTCGCGCTGAAATCCAGCACGCCCGGCGCCGCGGCGCCGCCGTGAGTTCGGTCAATTCCGATTTCCATGCCTGCGCGGATCTCTCCCGGCTTTCCCGGCGAGCGCCACGCTCTATCGTATGTCAACGCCGGCACAGTACGTAACGCGTGAGCGCGAGCGCGGCGAAGCAGATCGCGGTCGCTGCGCGCAGCAGTCGGCGCGCCGTGGCGATGTCGCCGACCGTCACCGCGCGCTCCGCCCGGCCAAGCCGCGCGCGATGCTCGGTCGCGCCCGCATAAACCGCATCGCCTCCCAGTTCGATCCCCAGCGCGCCGGCCATCGCCGCTTCGGGATAGCCGGCGTTGGGACTCGCGTGCTTGCGCGCGTCGGCGCGACACGCTCGCCATGCGGGACCTCTGCGTCTGAGTAACGCTGCGGCGGCCGCGATCAGGCAAAGCGCAGTCAAGCGTGCGGGCACGAGATTGGCGGCATCGTCGAGCCGCGCCGCGATGCGCCCAAAGTGGAGATAGCGCCGGTCGCGATAACCAATCATCGAGTCGAGGGTATTGATCGCCTTGTACGCGAGCGCGGCAACCGGCCCGCCGAGAAAAAGAAAGAACATCGGCGCGATAACACCGTCGGAACAATTCTCGGCGACCGATTCCACTGTTGCCCGGACCATCGCGTCGCGATCGAGCACAACCGGATCGCGCCCGACGAGAGCCGGCATCCCCGCACGCGCCAGGTCGTCGCAGCCTGCGGCCAGCGCCTGTTCCACCGAGCCGGCTGCGGCATCGAGTCCCCTCAGCGCGAGCGTTGTCCAAGCGAGCAATACGGCAACGGCGAGGCCAAGCCACCGCGCAACTGCCGCGCAACTCGCAATTGCGATCCATGCGGCGAGCGCCGTTGCCGTCACCACCACGATGCTGAGCAGCGCGCCGCGCCGGAAATCCGCACGCGGCCTGCCGCAACGGAGCCGACGCTCGCCCAGCGTCACGACGCGCCCGATGATACGCACCGGATGCGGCAGCCAAGCCGGATCTCCGAGGGCAAAATCGAGCGCGAGCGCCGCGAGGATCGCCACGGTCGGCAGATAAACGCCGGTTCGCATGGCCGAACGCGTTCAGCGCGCGCGCGCGATCGCTTGTCTGCAACTTGCGAGTGCGGCGCGGCCGATCAGCTCGCCCGCAAGCGTATGCATGCCGCACCAACGCTCGGTGCGCTCGCCTGGCCCGCGCGCCCGCGCGGGCGCGGCGACCGCGATGCAGTCCGTACCGGTGCCGGTCGCCGGCGCGCCCGATTGCACGCTCGCGATGCCGGCCTCGAGCACCGCGAGCGTGCGGGCCTCGGCAGCGAGCGCCGCCGCCTCGACCATCGCCGGAGCCGCAAGCGGCCGATCGATCATGACGATCAGATTGATCGTGCCAGGACGCGCCGCGAACGGGCCGGCGCGGTCGCCCACGCGCAGCGCGTTCGAGAATCCCGCGGTGCACCATGCGCCAACGCCTACGCCGTCGCGCGCCGCCGTGGCATAGGCCACGCGCGCCACTTCCGCGCCGGTCATCAACGCGACCGTTCTTGCCGGATCGTGACCGGCGTTGCGGACGACGGCGGCGAGATAAGACCGCGGCGCGCGCATCGCGTCACGGTTATCAAGGTCGACCTGATGGTTCGCAAGCACCCGCACGATGCGCGCGCCCGCGCCGAGCGGCGCCCAACTGAGCACGCGGCACTCGCGCCGTGCAACGATCCAGAGCGTGCGATCGCCGACCCGCCATCGCCACGGCATCGCGCCAATATGCGGGCGCCGCGCCAGGCTGACGCTCAGGCCGCGGCCTTCCGCGCCGCGTCGAGCGCAGCCTCGAAATTGGGCTGATTGGCCACTTCCTTGACGTACTCGGCGTAGACCACCTTGTCGTTGCGGTCGAGCACGAATACCGCGCGTGCGAGCAGATGCAGCTCCTTGATCAGGGCGCCGTATTTCTGGCCGAACTCCGCCGCGCGCCAATCGCTGATCGTGGTTACCTTGTCCACGCCGGCCGCCCCGCACCAGCGCGCCTGAGCGAACGGCAGGTCCATCGAAATCGTCAGCACCTGCACGTCGCCCGGAAGTTTCGCGGCCTCCTCGTTGAAGCGGCGGGTTTCGGCGTCGCACACCGGTGTGTCGATCGACGGAATCGCGGCGATTATTTTTACCTTGCCCTTGAACTGATCCAGCGTAACCGGCGCCAGCCCTTTGCCCACGGCGGTGAAGCTGGGCGCCGATTGTCCCGGCTTGAGTTCCGGCCCGACCAGCGTCAGCGGATTGCCGCGCATCGTGACCGCACCTTTGCGTTCTTCAGCCATTATCGATCTCCCTTCGTTGCGGGCCGCAACTTGATGTCTGCGGCTCGAGGCTATGGTCCGTCCGGGCCGTCCGCCGCGAAGCGCCGGCGGCGCTCGTTCTCGATCCTGTCGGCCGTGTCTTTGTCGGGCGGCCGCGGCATGAATCCGCGCGTGTAATCGGTTTCCTCCCATCGCCGATCGTTCGCGTCCCACACGTACGGCAGAGTGACGATCGTGCCGGGCCGCTCGATCGTTTCGAACGCGCGCAATGCGTCGCCGATGATTGCGCGCTGGCCCTGCGGATCGTCGGGTCTGCCGGTCTGATGACCGAGCGGAAAATTGACGAATACCGCGCGCGGCGGATTGACGGCCTGCGTGATGTCATATGCCGAGGTCATGCACAGCGTCGGGATGCCGGCGGCTTCGACTTCGCGTGCGATCAGTCCAACGGACTGATGGCACACGGGTCAGGCGGGCACCAGGTAAAATGCCTCGACCGCGCGCGAGCGCAGCTCCTCGACGATTTTCGGCGCCAGTTCCTCGCGCACCTTGCGCGCCGAATAGATTCCGCCCATGAACGTGAACGCCGGGTCGCAAAGCTCTCCGATGCGCCCCGCGGCCTCGAACTCGCGCAGGCGCTCGAGCGGGAAGACGCAGTTCGGATCGCGCTCGGCGTCGCGCGTCGGATAACCGAAGTGCCAGATGCTCAGTTCGTCGCGGCGCGCATTCTTCGGAATCGCGCGATAGCTCGCATCCTCGCGATGGAACCGCGGCTGGTCGCGGTAGAGCACGCCCGCGGAACTCATCAGCGCGACTTTGCTCTTCGCCAACGGCTTTTTGAGCGCCATCCACGGCGGCGGCGTCTGGTTGACGACCCATCGATAGGGCGCGTAGGCGCTGTAGAGCTCACGCGTTCGAGGAATATAGGCGACAGGCATGGATAGCTCCTCGTTGGACTTGCGGCCCGGACGCTTTACGACGCGTCGGGCGGAAACATCATCTTACCCGTATGGAATTCACGGGCAACGAAATCGACGAAGCCGTGCCGTATCGGCCATTCGAGCCGGCTGTCCCGCCAATGGATACGGCCGTCGGGTCCCTCGAATTCCTGGGCGAGACTGACGGCCGCCATCGCCGCCCGCGCTCGCTCGAGATCGGCCGCGACGGCCGGAATCGCGAGCATGCGCTTTTCCCACTTCGCCAGCCGCGGATACTCGCTCATCCGCAAGCGCATCAGATGCGCCATCGGCACGTGGCAAATCGCGCCCAGGTCCGCGATCGAGAGCGCGTCGCCGCACAGGAACTCGCGCTCGTCAAGCTCGCGTTCCAGCCGCTCGAGCAGCGTTCCGAACTCCGCCCGTCCCGCATCCTGCATGGCCTTGGCCTCGGGCGCCGCCGGGCGCACCTTGCCCAGCAGGTAGCCGAACGCCGTGGCATCGAAGGCGCGGTCGCAGAGCTCGTCGATCGTGCGCATGCGCGCCCGTTCGAAGGCGTCGGCCGGGAACAGCGGCGGCCGCGGATAAGCATCCTCCAGGTACTCGCAGATGACGGTCGAATCGGCGATTGTGCGGCCGTCGTCCAGCACCAGCACCGGCACCTCGGCGCGTTCGCTTACCTCGCGCAGATCGGGCTTGCGATCGAGCGAGTAGCAGCGTTCGACCATCTCGCACGCGATCCCCTTCAGTTCCAGTGCCATGCGCACCTTGCGCGCATACGGACTTGTGGCGAACGTGAACAGCTTCAACGCGCGCTCAGGCCTCCATCGACGATAAGTTCCGTACCCGTGATATACGACGCATCATCCGAGAGCAGGAACACGATCGCTTTCGCGATCTCCCACGGCGTGCCCTGGCGGCGCATCGGGATCCGCGGCGCGACGCGTTCCTCGCGATCGCCCACCAGCCGCCGCACCATCGAAGAGTTGATCAGCCCCGGCAGAATCGTGTTGACGCGGATATTGTCGCGCGCATGGGTGACCGCGACCGAGCGCGTCAGCCCGAGCAGCGCGGCCTTGGTGGTTTCGTAAGGCAGACCGGAGCCGCTGCGCAGCGCGGCGAGCGACGAGACGTTGACGATCGCACCGCCGCCCGCCTTTGCGATTTCGGGCACCGCGTACTTCAGCATCAGAAATTGGCCGCGCACGTTGACGTCGGCCATCGTGTCGAACTGCTCGGTCGTGGTCGCGAGCAAGCGCCCGCCGATCGCGATACCGACGTTGTTGACCAGCAGATTCAACTTGCCGAAGGCGCGCACCGCGGCTTCGCACGCGTGCCGGCAGTCGTCCTCGCGCGAGACGTCTGCGGCAATGGAATCAGCGCGTCCGCCTTCGGCGCGAATCGCGGCGGCGGTTTCACCAGCCAGCGCTTCCGAGCGGTCGGCAACCATCACCGCGGCGCCTTCGCGCGCGCACATGATCGCCGTCGCCCGGCCGTTGCCGATCGAAAGCGTTTCGCCCTTGTTGGGCGGACCGTCGGCGCCGCCGCCGACAATCAGCGCGACTTTTCCATCAAGCCGTCCCATCGGAGAGGACCTCCGCCACGTACATCGCCGGCCCGGATGCGCCGATGCGCTCAGGCGCCGAGCTTGCGCTTGATCGCCGCATAGCCGTCGAGCAGCGGCAGCACCTTGTCGGCCGGCGCCGGCGGCAGGCCGAAAATGATTTCATGAAAGCCGATGTCGACGAGCTTCTTGATCTCTTCTTCGCGCGGCGGAGCGCCGAAAACCGTCAGCTTCAACGATTCGAAGCGGCGTCCGGCGCGCGCGGCGGCCTCGCGCAGTTGTTTGACACCATCGGCGAGCGTGTGATTGCGCCGGTAGATCGGCATCCATCCGTCGCAGTAATCGACCACCCGCTCGAAGCATCGTTTGGCTTCCGAGCCGAGCAGAATCGGCGGACCACCCTGCTGCACCGGCTTCGGAAACGCCCACATCGGCGGAAAATTCACGAATTCGCCGTGAAACTCGGCCGGGTCCTTCGTCCAGATCGCGCGCATGGCCAGGATGCGTTCGCGCAGAAGCGCCCAGCGCCGGCGAAAGTCGGTGCCGTGATCCTCCATCTCCTCGGCATTCCATCCGCCGCCGATGCCGAAGTTGAAGCGCCCGCCCGAAATCAAATCGAGCGACGCGCATTCCTTGGCGAGCACGATCGGGTCGCGTTCGATCACCAGGCACACTCCCGTGCCCAGCCTGATCCGCTTCGTCGCACCGGCCGCCACCCCCAATGCCACAAACGGGTCGTGCGTGTGCCAATACTCCTGCGGCAGATCGCCGCCGCCGGGCCATGGGCTGCGCCGGCTGGTCGGGATGTGCGTATGCTCGGGAAAGTAGAGCGAGTCCAGGCCGCGCTCCTCGACCGCGCGCGCCAGTTCGATCGGTTGGATCGCATAGTCGGTCGGAAACATCATCGCGCCGAAATCGATGGACATCGAGACCTCCGTCTGCGGGTGGATGGATGGGCCGGCCAGCCGGCGATATTTCACCGCATATCACGACCGGGGGTTTTGCCCAAGGAACATCGAATATTCGCGGCTTGCCACGATCTCCGGTTGCTCGATACAACAAGACAGGCCTTCACTTCGCGCGAGGGAGGGACTTCCTTCGATGACATACGACCTGATCATCAAAAACGGCACCGTGGTTGATGGCACAGGTGCGCCGCGCCAGCGCGCCGACGTCGCAATCAAGAACGGAACGATCGCGGAGATCGGCAAAATCGCCGGCGGCGCACAGCGTACCATCGACGCCGACGAACTCATCGTCGCGCCGGGCTTCATCGATCCGCATACGCACTACGATGCGCAGATCTGCTGGGATCCCCTGCTCACCTGCACGTCATGGCATGGCGTTACGTCGGTCGTGATGGGCAACTGCGGCGTCGGTATCGCGCCGTGCAAACCCGAGGTGCACGAGGTCGCGGCCTGGGACCTGGTCAACGTCGAGGCGATCCCGTTCGACGCGCTCAGCAAGGGCATCACGTGGGATTGGGTGAGCTTCCCCGAGTTCATGGACGCGGCAGAGCGCCGCGGCGTCGGAATCAACGTCGGTTTCCTCGCACCGCTCACGCCGTTTCGCCATTTCGTGATGGGCGAGGAGTCGATGCAGCGCGCGGCGACGCCCAACGAGACCCAGCGCATCGCGGCGCTGTTGCACGAGGCGATGGCGGCCGGCGCGATGGGCTTTTCGACCACGACGCTCGCGCAGCACATCGGGTTTCGCGGCCAGCCGCTCGCCTGCCGGCTCGCCAGCCGCGACGAGCTGAAGGCATGCGCCAACGTTCTGAAGGAGATGGGCAAGGGAGCGATCGAGGTCGCGCTCACGCGGCGCGCGGGCCAGGTGCTCGATGATGAGTACCAACTGCTCGAGTTTCTGCTGGAGGAAAGCGCGCGGCCGGTGACGTGGCTCGCGATGGCGTCGCGGCCCGACAAGCCCGAGTATGCCGAGGCCACGCTGAAGCGCCTCGAGCCGCTCATTCGGCGCGGCGGCCTGCCGCAGGTCCTGTGCAAGCCGTTCGTGGTGCAGATCGATTTGCGCAACCCGTTCAGCTTCGCGGACATGGACGCGTGGAATCACGTCTTCAACCAGCCGCCCGAGAAGCAAAAACATATCTATGCCGACCCGGCGTTTCGCGAATCGTTCCGCAAGGAACTGACGCGGCCGCATCTGTTCAACGGCAAATGGCATCGCGTCGAAGTGCTCGAGGTCACGAATCCGACCCTCAAGCCGCTCGAGCGCAAGACGGTGGCCGAAATCGCCGCCGAGCGTGGCCGCGACCCGCTCGATACATTTCTCAATCTCGCGCTCGAGGACGATCTCAATATCCAGTACACGATGGCGCAATATCATGAAGAGGGCATTGGCCGCCTCATCGGCGATCCGCGCACGATGCTGGGACTCTCGGACGGCGGCGCGCACGTGGACATGCTGTGCGACGCGGGCTACTGCACCTACCTGCTCGGCAAATGGGTGCGCGAGCGCCAGGCGTTGACGCTCGAGCATGCGGTCAAGCGCATCACATCGGAGCCCGCCGACTTCTTCGGCATCCGCGGCCGCGGGCGTCTTAAGCCGGGCCTCGCCGCCGATATCGCGATCTTCGACAGCAACACGGTGGGATCGGCCAGGCGCGCCCGGATGCAGTACGATTTGCCCGGCGGCGGCCGGCGTCTCGTGATGCCCGCCGAAGGTATCGAGTACACGATCGTCAACGGCCAGGTGCTCTACGAGCATGGCCGCGCGAGCGGTGCGATGCCGGGCCTGGTGCTGCGATCGGGACAGTGTTAAGCGGCCGCGCCCGCTCAGCTCACGGTCCAGCCCGCGTCGACCACGAACGGCGCGCCGGTCGCGAATGACGAGTCGTCGCTGGCGAGGAACAGCGCCATCTTCGCGATCTCCTCGGGCAGACCCATCCGGTTAAACACGGAAATCCGCTTGACCGCGCTCGGCCGCGGCGCCTCGCCGTGCCGGATGCGCTCGGCCATCGGTGTTTCGATCGCGCCGGGACAGATGCAGTTGACGCGGATGTTGTAGCGGCCGTACTCGAGCGCCGCCACGCGCGTGAGCGCGATCACGCCGGCCTTCGCCGCGCAGTACGCCGCGCTGCCGCGGACCGCGACCATTCCCGCGATCGAAGCCTGGTTGATTACCGATCCGGCGCCGAGCTTGACCATGTGCGGCAGCGTGTATTTCGTGCCGAGAAACACGCCGCGCAGATTGATCGCGATCACCTTGTCGAACGCCGCCTCGCCCATCTCGGCAAGAAAATTGGTTTCGCCCTCGATGCCCGCATTGTTGTAAACGACGTTGGGAACGCCCAGGCGCTCGATGGTTTGCGAGACCATCCGCTGCACGTCCTCGGACTGGCTGACGTCGGCGCTGATCGCGATCGCTTCGCCGCCCGCGGCTTTGATTTCGTGCGCGACTTTTTCGACGGCGTCGAGGTTGATGTCGGCGGCGGCGACCCTTGCGCCCTCGGCGGCGAACAACAGCGCGGTCGACTTGCCCATCCCGGAGGCGGCGCCGGTTATCAGCGCGGTTTTTCCTTTGAGTTTCATGATCGTCTCCTTCGATCGCGGCCGAGGAAGCCGGTCCGCGTGAGATTCGAGCGCGAAGCCCCTACCCAAGCAAGCCTGTACCATTGATAATTGAGCTTGGGAAAGTCCTGATGCGTGCGGCAAAGGTGCGGGGGTGGAGCGTTGGGCTGATCGCGTGTGCGGCAGCCCTGTTTGCTGCGGGCCCGCGCCTGGCTGACGCGCAGCAATCGTTGCATATTCAGCCGCCCGCGCCGCAATCGCAGCCGAGCCTCCCGCCGCGCCCTGCTCCGACTCCTGCGTCGCCGCTACCCCCTTCGCGCCAGCTCCAGGAGATACCACCTGCGGCAACGCCGGCGCCGGTCCTTCCCCCCGCGCCGCAGCTACCTCCTCCGCAGTTGCCTGCGCCGCAACTGCCTCCGCCGTTCCTACCACCGCCGCCGCCACCGCCACCGCGGCGGCCGCCGTCCTCGATGCTGCAGACCCAGCCGGTTCTGCCCGCGGTGTTTCGCGGATGCTGGGACGGTCGGGTCGAATACCTGGATTCAATTGAGCGGATGTATGGTGCGCCCAAGGTGGGCGTGTGGACACCCAAGACCTACCGCATCTGCTATCGGCGCGTCGGCAAAGGACCTTTCGAGCTTACTTTCAGCCAGGTCGGCATCGACCCCAGCGCGCAAATCACCAATCCCGTCGGTTCGATGTCCCTGATCTCGACCGACGGACGCGACGCGGCGAGCATGCGCGCGCTGCTCCATTTCGACGAGTACTATCGCCATCGAAATCCCGGCGCGCCGACTTTCGCGCCCACCTTCGCGGTCGATGAGGAAGCGATTCTCGACTGCGTTGTCGGCAACAACGGCGCGATGAGCGTGCGCGGACAGGTGTTCGGCCGGCGCGACGGCAGACCGTGGTTCCGCGCGAGATGGCATGCGGTATTCTCGCGCGTCGGCGGTTTGCCGGAATAATTGATTTTCGCGCAGCGGCGCCTGACGAGAGGTTAGCGGCGCAGGCGGCCGGCGGTATCCACGCGCGTGCGCAGCACGTGCAATTCCTCGGCGCGCGGCGGCTCGGTGGTCGGTACCGATGATGGGATGACCAGTTCGAAGCCGGTACTTGCGCGCACGGTCTCGACGCTGACGCCGGGATGTACCGAATGAAGCCGCATCCGGCGCGTCTCTTCCTCGAAATCCATCACGCAAAGCGGCGTCACGACGTATTTCGGGCCGCCGCCGGGTAGCCCGAGCTTGCGCCGCGCGTCCGCGCCGCCCGCGCCCCATCCATAGGCGCTGATGTAGTCGCATTTTTCCACCAGCACGCGCGGGCTGTGGCTGTTGAGCACGATGTAGTAATGGCCGACGTGCGTGCTCAGCGTCGGCGTACCGACCGAGCCCGGGCCGCGGAACTTGAGCCGCCGATAGTCGGGGCCGATACCGATCAGATTGGTGTTGCCGAAGCGGTCGACCTGGATTCCGCCGATGAAGAAGACGTGATTGTTCCAGTCCTTGAGGCGATCGAAACGATGGCCGGTGTCGCTGTACGACTCGGTCCAGCGCACCACGCGCCGATCCCATCCAAACGCCGGCATCGGGATCGTCTCGAGCTCGGCGACGTTCATGCGCCCGCCGAGAAATACCAGCTCCATGTTCGGGCCGTGCGTAAGATGCGCGAGGCGCACCGCCGCTTCGGCCACCGGCATCGCGACGCCGACGCGCAACAGTTCGCCGTCGCGCAGATCGCGCGCCAGAAACACCGCCATCAGCTCCTGCACGCCGTAATCGTCAGCCATGCCGTCCTCGCCTGCCTATGCCGGCGATGCGCTTTCGACCGCCGCCGCATTGACCCGCTGCACGTAGCGCGGCGGGAAGCGCCGCGAAAAGACGAAACCATAAATCAATAGTGCCGTCGGAATCAGAAATCCCGGAACCAGCTTGCCCAGGTTGCCGCCCACCATCACCGCGATCGCGCCCATGCCGACATTGACGGTGAAAAGCCCGCACCAGAAAAGCGTGAGGAGATGATTGAGGCGATGGAATATCGGCAGGTCCCACATCTCGGGCGGCTGTTCCTCGCGCGCGTAAGCGATCGTGAAGGGCCTGCCGACAATCATCGACATCCAGCCCGCCACGGCGAAGAACGACCAGATGATCATCACCTGATATTTGGCGAGCACTTCCCAGTGCGCCATCGCCAGAAGGGATGCGGCGACAAAGAACGCGACCGTCGTCCAGTCCATCAGCTTGATCGTCGAGCGGCGACTGAGAATCGCAAGGTACGGCGCGCACGCGACCAACCCGCCAATCGTCGCGACACCCCAGTGATTCCCGCCAGAGGCGAAGATGTAAACCAGCCAGGGCAGGAACGCGAATGTCGGGATCATCCAGGCCGGGAGCTTCTTTTCGTCCGCCATGCGCCCCTCTCCTCAGTATTCGTTGAGTTCGAGCAGCCGCTTCATCCCGATCGTCGCGAGATAATCGGCAAGGCCCGCGGGCTGATGACAATAGCGATCGAGATAGTCGTCAAGCGCCGCGCGATTATTGCCTGTGGCCTGCTCCGCCGCTTGCAGATAGGCATGCAGATGCGGGCCGTCGGTGACGTAGTACCCGCGGCTGTAAAACGGATGCGCACCGAAGGGCGCGCGGACGATGGCGTCGGCCGCGGCGATCGTCGTCGCCCACGCATCGGCGCGCGTCTCCTCGTTGGAAATCACCTTTTCGACCTGCACGATCGTGCGGTCGGCGGCGCGATGCAGAAACAGGTCGAGCCATCCGGGACCGCCGAGATGGCGCACGTTGCCGTAAGCATCCGCCGCGGCCGCGTGCAGCAGCGTCACGTCAGGTTTGATCGGCGGCACCGCGATCAGCTCCTCGCCCCCAATCGGATCGCGAAACAGCTTGAGGTCGGGATTCACCTGCGGCAGCGAGGTCCCCACGCCTCCGCGCCACGGCATGAAAGGCAGCATCTGCGCCGCCGCCTGCAATCCCGCGCACAGGATCCCTTCCTCGCACTCCCAGACCTCGATTTCTCCGCGCTCGGCCGCGCGCCGGAACGACGGCAGCACCGGGATACCCGGACCGCCGCCCGCGTAATAGCTCACGCTCCTGCGCACGCATCCGGCGGCGACCAGCATGTCGAGCGCGAAGCCGCTCGCGATCAGGGTAAGATCCCGCACACGACGCCTGACCATCAGGCGCACGAGCGCCATCGGCGCGGGCTCGCCGATCGCAACGGTCATCCCGTTCTCGATCCAGTCCGCCGCCTGATGCTCATCGACGATACGTTCGCGCCGCTTCGTGTTCATCGCAAACCGTCCGTGCCTGACAGCAGGCCCTACTTTCATGCGATCCCTCGCCGTTCGGCAAGACCCGCGGTTAACGGTTGCGGCCCTCTCTTTAGTAGGATGCGGCCCATCGATCCGCATCCGCATCCGGGAGAGGAACCGGAAATGAGCAAATTCGAAGAGTATCAGAACAAGTACAAGCACATAGTGATGGAGCGCCGAGACGGCATCCTGCAGATGACCCTGCATAGCGACGGCGCGCCGCTGCGCTGGGGCATGCCGCCGCACGAGGAATTGTCGTATGCGTTCTACGACGTCGCGCGCGATCACGGCAATCGATGTGTGATCATCACCGGCACGGGCGATGCGTTTTGCGCCGAGGCCGACGCCGGTGGCGGGCGCGGTGTGGCGCCGGGCAAGACGCTCGGCGGCGAGCCCGCGCCAAAGCCGCAGTTCGGCGTGCGCTCGACCACCTGGGACCACATCTACAACGACGCCAAGTACCTGCTGATGAACCATCTGCATATCGAGGTGCCGATGATCGCGGCGGTAAACGGCCCGGCGCTGATCCATGCCGAGCTGGCGGTGCTGTGCGACATCGTAATCGCGTCGGAGAACGCGGCGTTCCAGGACGCCCCGCATTTTCCCAACGGCATCGTGCCCGGCGACGGCGTGCATATCGTATGGCCGCTGGTGCTGGGTCCGAATCGCGGCCGCTATTTTCTGCTGACGGGGCAGAAGCTCTCGGCGCGCGAGGCGCTGGACTTGGGCGTGATCAGCGAAATCGTGCCGCGCGACCGGCTCGTGGCGCGCGCGTGGGAGCTGGCCGAGCTGATCGTCGCCAAGCCGCCGCTCGCGATTCGTTACGCGCGCGTCGCGCTGACGCAGCAGCTAAAACGCCTGATGCTGGACGATCTCGGATACGGGCTTGCGCTCGAAGGTTTGAGCGCGGCCAACTCATGGCCCGGCGCCCGCGACCCCAACCGCCCGCGATGATTCAGGGTATAACCGCGTAGCCCGAGCACTTGGAGTCGGAGCGCCGAGCGATTCGCGATCATGAGCTATTGGGTTTACGAAAATTGGACCGTTAAGAAGGCGCGAATTCATAAAGCCGATTGCCCATTCTGCAATGACGGTCGCGGAGTCCAGGGAAGATCCAGCCGTAGGAACGGAAACTGGCACGGACCATACGCAACCTTAGCCTCAGCCGAGCGCGTTGCTGCAACCACGGGACAGCCGATGTCGAAATGCACGTACTGTGCTCCAAAGGGCTCGACGGCCTGCGTAGGCTTCCCCACCCAAGCTCACAGGCGAGAAACTTGAGCTTTGAATGCTTCTTGAAGCAACCTCTAATCGGGAGGGAAGGCCATGGCGCGTAAAAAACGCCCCGAAAAATATCATAAGCCATACACTGATGAAGAGTTGATCATCATATTGTCAGATGCTCCGACCCGGGCGAACGCGCTCAAGCATGCCTTTCGTTTTCAGCGCAGCAGCGCAGCGATCGCAATGATTTACAAATGGGCGATGACACCGAAGAGTATCATCCAAAAGCGCGGGCGCGAAAACCATGCCTTCATGCGCCAGATTCGTCGGATCGCGAAAACCCGATTAGGTTGGCTGTCCTAATGCAAAAAGATGCAATGAAGAGAAGAAGCTCAGCGGTCAACGCAGCACGCGCGTCTATTGAGCGAGCGTCGCATAATGTTTAACGGCCACTCATCGAGACTGGCAGTCTCGGACAGGGTAATGAATCATTTCGGACAAGCTTCTATAGCGACATTCGGTCAATTCTCTTTACTGCGCAATCCTAGGATCCAAGTGCAGTTGCTGTTTAAGAGCGTGTAATGAGCGCGCGTACTCGACGGTGGACCTCAATCAATTCTGAATGTGACTTTTCTGCGGGTTCGCTTTAACGCGGCTGTGTGCCGCAACAGTCGAAGGGTTTATCGATGCAAGTCATCGAACGAGATGATGTGAAGAAGTTTTTAAGAGAAGTATGGAACGAAGACACCCTGACGGTGCTCATTCGCACCCACTTGCACGCAGAGGCAAAATTAATTCGCCTATTCGAAAAATGTTTACCTAACCCGAAAGCCCTCAACATAGATCGAATGACCTTTGCCAGAAAGGTGGAGCTGGCTTCAGCACTGAGACTGGTAACAGATTCGACGGTGGCTCAGCTATTACTACTAAATAAGCTCCGCAATAGGTTTGCTCACAAGCTCGACGCGGAAATTGCGAAAGCTGATGTAGATGCTTTCCTGAAATCTTTTTCGCCTGCTTTTCAAGAGCGATTGAAGGTAGGTGCAGCGCAGGCGGCCAACCTCAAGAAGGTCATCGACGAGCAGAGTTTACTCGGCTTGAGGCTCAGAGTGTGTCTGATTGCGACTGATGCTGGATTGCTCGGAAATGTCGATGCCAATCTGGAGCTGAAAACCCACGCACAATCAAAAAATGCTTAATGCATAGGACACGTAAACAGGTTCCAGGTCCTGTTCGATCCCTGCTTGCGCGTGTCGCACGCGAACCCTATCCGAGTGTTGCTGGTGCGGCACGCATCTGCTCATCTGCTATTCAGAACATACGACTTTCCACAGCGTTGAGTCATTCTCTGCATGCGGTGCGGGTACACGCGCTTTCGCAACGATCTTCGAGCATGCTTCTGCGCGATTCAGATGGCTGACGAAGCGCTCACACTCTGCTTGAGCGGAGCGAGCATGATCGGTTCTGCGATATCGGTCTGCCGAGCGCCGATTTAACGTCGCCCCGCCGTCTATTGCGGTTCGCCCTTCCGTATCGATGAGCTATGAGAGGGAGGCAGACTCCGGTTCCCACCGATATTAAGCTATAACTGCGCAAGGAGGGATGCGCGATGATCTATGAACTTCGCACTTACACCCTGGTCCTCGGCGGCGCGCCGCAGTACATCCAGATCACCAAGGAAGAGCTGCTGCCGCTCCTGGCCGAGCACGGGCTGAAGCCGCTCGGCTACTGGTCCACCGATATCGGACCGCTCAACGAGCTGGTCCATCTGTGGGCCTTCAACGACCTCAACGAGCGCCAGCAGAAATGGAGCGCCTGGGGCCGCGACCCGCGCCGCGCGGCGATTGTGCCCAAGCTGCGCGCGCTGGTAGTCAGCCAGAGCAACAAGATCATGACACCCGCGGAGTTCTCACAGTTGAAGTGACCCCGGCGCGCCGAATCGACGCCGATACAGGAGACGCCATGGAACTGGGACTTTTTCTGATGCCGTCGCATCCGCCGGAGCGCGGCCTGCTGGCCGGCCAGCAATGGGACCTCGCGGTGCTGCGCGAGGCCGACCGCCTGGGCTACAGCGAAGCCTGGATCGGCGAGCATTTCACCTCGCGATGGGAGCCTAATCCGGCGCCCGACATCCTGATCGCGCAGGCGCTGATGCAGACGCGGCGCATCAAGCTCGCCCCCGGCGCCCATCTGCTGCCCTATCATCATCCGGCCGAACTCGCCTGCCGCGTCGCCTTCATGGACCACCTCGCGGAAGGCCGGTACATGCTGGGTATAGGCGCGAGCGGCCTCCCCAGCGACTGGCAGTTGTTCTGCGTCGATGGGATGAAGGGCGTCAACCGCGACATGACGCGCGAGGCGCTCGAAATCATGCTCAAGGTCTGGGAGACCGACGGCGGTCTCGAGTACAAGGGCAAATTCTGGAGCGTCAACGTGCCGGGGCCGATGCTGCGCACGCTCGGCCATCATCTGCGCCCACTGCAGCGCCCCTATCCGCCGATCGGCATCGCCGGCCTCAACCCCGGATCGGAAACGCTCAAGCTCGCCGGCGAGCACGGCTTCATGCCGCTCAGCCTCAATATGAGCCCCGGCTACGTCGCAACCCATTGGGACGCGGTGCTCGAGGGCGCGCGCCGCGCCGGACTGAGTCCGAATCGGCGCGACTGGCGCGTGGTGCGCGAGGTCTTCGTCGCCGACACCGACGCCGAGGCGCATCGCTACTGCGTCGGCGGCATGATGGGCCGCATGATGCGCGAGTACCTGCTGCCGCTGATGGCGGATTTTCAATTCACCAGGTATCTGAAGCACGACCCGTCGGTGCGCGACGACGCGGTCACGCCCGAATACCTGGCGGACAACGGATGGCTCGTCGGATCGCCGCGCACCGTGCGCGACAAGCTCGCGCAGATGTACAAGGACCTGGGCGGCTTCGGCACGCTGCTGCTCTTCACCTTCGACTACGCCGACGATCCCGAGCCGTGGTTCAAATCGATGCGCCTGCTGGCGGAAGAAGTGCTGCCGCATTTTCGCAAGCTGGACGCGGCGCCGAAGGCGCAGGCGGCGGCGAGCGCATAACGCCGCGATGCGCGAGTACAGCATCAAGGACAAGGTCGCGATCGCCGGTATCGGCGAGACGACCTACTACAAGCGCGGCCAGGCGCCGGTCAGCGAATTCCAGCTCGCCTGCGAGGCAATCCTGAAGGCGGCCGCCGACGCCGGCATCAGGGTGACCGACATCGACGGCTTCGCCTCGTACAGTAACGATCGCAACGACGCGGCGCGCCTGGCCACGGCGCTTGGTCTTCCACATTATGCATGGGCGAGCATGGTGTGGGGCGGCGGAGGTGGCGGCGGCTCAGGCGCGGTCGCGCAGGCGGCCGCGGCCGTCGCGGCGGGATATGCGAAATACGTGGTCGTGTTCCGGGCGCTTGCGCAGGGGCAATTCGGGCGATTCGGCCAGGCCGCGCCGGTCGAGACCGTCTCGGGTCCCAACGCATACGCATGGCCCTACGGGCTGTTCGTGCCGGCGCAATGGGTCGCGCTGCGCGTGCGCCGCTTCATGCACGAGCATCGCATGACCCAGGATGCGCTCGCGGCCGTGGTGCTCGCGGATTACCATCACGCCCAGCAAAACCCGCGCGCGGTGATGTACGGGCGTCCGCTCACGCGCGAGCAGTACGATCGCTCGCGATGGATTGTCGAGCCGTTCCATCTCTACGACTGCTGCATGGAGAACGACGGCGCGGCGGCGCTTATCCTGACCAGCGCCGAGCGCGCCCGCGACCTGCGGCAAAAGCCGGTGTACGTGATGGCGGCGGCGCAGGGCGCGCCTCATCGCGCCGCGGCCGCCGCGGAAAATTCACCTGATTTCGCATCGTCGCATTTCACCACGCTCGCGCCGCGGCTCTACGAGATGGCGGAGATCGGTCCGCAGGACATCGACGTCGTGCAGATGTATGAGCATTTCAGCGGCGCGGTGCCGATCAGCCTGGTCGAGCACGGCTTCTGCGAACCGGACGGCGTGATGGAACTCTGCCGGCTGGAAAACTTCCTCGCGCCGCACGGCAAGCTGCCGCTCAACACGAGCGGCGGCAATATCGCCGAGTGCTATATGCACGGCCTCGAGCTGGTCAACGAGGCGGTGCGCCAGTGCCGTGGAACCTCGACCGCGCAGGTGCCCGACGCGAAGATCGCGCTGGTCGCGTCGGGGCCGATGGTGTCGCCGGTGAGCGATCTTATTCTGCGCGGATGACCTGATCGGGGAGAACTGACGGATGAGCGAACGGTCGCCTTACTATTTGCCCGAGGGACTGCCGGCGCCCAAGGCGCAGCGCGACGGGATGGACGCCGGCTTCTGGGAAGCGCTGCGACGCCACGAGCTGGTGGTCCAGAGATGCGCCTCCTGCGACACGTTTCAGTTCGGCCCGGAATGGATTTGTCACAAGTGTCACGGCGGCGAGCTCCGGTGGCATCGCGTATCCGGGCGCGGCCGTCTCTATAGCTGGGTCAGGTCGTGGAACCCGGTGCATCCGGCGCTCAAGCAGGCTGGGCCGTTCATTATCGCGGTGGTCGAGCTTCCCGACGCCGGTAGCGTGCGGATGGTGGGCAACCTGCTCGGAGACCCGATGCAGAACGCGCCATTCGACGCCGAAGTCGAAGCCGTCTTCGAGGACCATCCGGCGGCGACTCTCGTCCAGTGGAAGCTCGTCCGCTAGCGTGAACGCTTCCGTGCGCGCGAGGGCGCGCAGCGCAATCGCGATCGAAACGCGGTCGGCCTAAGACGGCTGTCTAGAAGACGGGTATGATGTCCGCCGCGGTGATATTGCCGACGTCCACGCCCTCGATATCGAGTTCGGGAATCGCCGGGAACTTGATCCCCCAGTCGCCCACCACCTTGCGCACCTTGGCGATCGCCATCCGCCAGTTCTCGGCCTGCTCGTCGTAGCTGAGCACGCCCAGCCCGGCCTGCCGCGCGTATTGCATCAGTGCGCGATGGTTTTCCAAAAAATAGGGCGGCAGCTCCCAGAACATGTTCGGCGGCTCCCACAGGATCATCGACAGGAACACGAATCCTGCGCGTAGCTGCTTGGTGATCAGGTTCTTGTAATCCTCGCTCAGCCCCGGCCAGTCGTCCTCGAGCATCTTGAGACAAATCGCCAGGTGGCGGCTCTCGTCCTGGCCGACGCGCGTGAATACGCCCTTGAAAACCGGCAGCGTGGTCCGCCGCGACATCCCGTAAAACAGCGTCGAGGCCGCGACCTCGCCCAGCAGGAACGAGGTGAAGAGCACCGAGAGCGGATACTTGTCGATCGACGCCGAATAGCCGCGCCAGTAGCGCGCGCCGTTGTACGAGAGCCACTGGATATTGTTGAGCGCGGCGCGCTCGACGTCGGTGCGCGGCGTGAAACGCAGCGGCCCGTCGGGTATCAGGCGCTGGATCGCGCGCTGGCAGCACTCCTCGTGATTCATCTCGTCGTGGGTCACGCTGAAAAAGCATTTGCGAATCGGGTCTTCGGTGTGCAGCTCGTACGAATGAATCATCGCCTTGGCGAACACCGCCGGCCCCGAACCGTCGAAGACTGAGAGCACCGCGTACCAGTACACGATGCCCATCCGCTCCTCGGGCGTGAATTGCGCCGGGTCAAGGTCGTTCCATGGCAGGTCGGAGGGATTCCAGGCCTGGCGCTTGGCCTTTTCGTAAAGCGCGGCGAGCGACTCGGTCTTGACCGGCCATTCGAGCGGGAAGATGTTGGGCTGCTCGATCGGCGGCGGCGCCGCGAAGCCGTGGGCGGGGATCGCCAGCGGCGGAATAACCGGATTCCTCTCGGACGCACCGTTGACGCGCTGTGCGGCGGCGGCTTTGGCCATCGGATGGAAACCTCCTGCGGCTTAAATCGACCGACCGGTCGATTTATTTAGAATCGCGTACTCGCCCGTCCATGTCAAGCTCCGCCAAGCCCGCGGGTTGACAGTCGCCCCCGGTTAATCCCGGCGCGCAATGCCCGAGAAGATCAGATGCGACACCGCCTCCGCGATCTGCTCGGGCTTAAGCCTGCCCTCGGGCCGGTACCATTGCGTCAGCGAATTACCCAGGCCGAAGATGAGCCGCGTCAGCAGCCGCGCATCGATACTCGCGTCGATCTCGCCCGCCGCGATTGCCTCGCGCACGATCTTCGCAACCTCGCTGTCGAAGCGCCGCCGCCGCGTCATCGCCTCGCGCTCGGTCGGCGTATTGCCCTTGACCCGCTGCAGCAGCTCGACCTCCTGCACGAAGGCGAGCGTGATGATGACGCCGCGATAGACGATATGGCGCAGGCGCTCGAGCGGCGTTCCGCTCTGCGCGCCCGGCTCGTCAAGCACCCCGAGCAGCCATTTGAAGGCGCGCTCGAGCGCGCGAGAGAGCAGCTCCTCCTTGCTCGAGACGTGGTAATAGAGGCTCGACTTGGTGATGCCGGTTTCGCGCGCGACGTCTTCCATCGACGCCGCCTCGTACCCGCGCCGGTTGAAGACGCGCACCGCCGCGGCGGTGACGCTTTCGATATCGTAAGGCGCGCGATGGTGCTTCGGCGGGCGGCCGATCTTGCGCGCACCCGGGGACGAACCGACACCGGCGGCGGCCTTGGATCCCGTCCGGGGCCGCGCCCGCCGCTTCATCGCGCGATCGCCGTCCGGTACGGCGCGACAGCGACGGTCACGAGGCCGCGAAGCGCTCGCGCGTCCCGCCCCCAAGCATCGCGGCCAACGCGGTCAGATCGTCGGCGCCGTAGAACTCGATCTCGACACGGCCCGGCTTGCGCCCCCGCGCGCGCACGATACGCACCTTGCGCTTGAGCCCGCGCTGCATTGCCTCGGCGAGCGCCGCGAGGTTGGGATCGAGGTCGCGGCCGGCGGCTGCGCGGCCACCGCCGCGGGCGCGGCGCGCCGCCTGCGCCAGGTCTTCGGCGCCGCGCGCCGAGATACGGCCCTCGACGATTTTGCGCGCGGCTACCACTTGTGCCTCGGCCGATCCCAGCGCCAGCAGCGGACGCGCCTGACCGGCGCTCAGCGCCCCGCGTTCCATCAGCTCGAGCACCGCGGGCGGCAGGTCGAGCAGGCGGATCGCATTGCTCACGTGCGGGCGGCTCTTGCCGATGCGCGCGGCGATCTGCTCATGGCTCATCGCGAAACTGCGCGCCAGGCGCTCGTAGCCACGCGCCTCGTCGACCGGGTTGAGGTCCTCGCGCATCAGGTTTTCGACCAGCGACATCTCGAGCGCCGCGTGGTCGTCGAGCTCGCGCAGCACGACCGGCACGACGCTGAGCCCGGCCTCGCGCGCCGCGCGCCATCGCCGCTCGCCCGCGATAAGCTCGTAGCGCACGCCGGCACCGTCCTCCGACGGCATCGGCCGCACCACCAGCGGCTCGATGATGCCCTGGCTGCGAATCGCTTGCGCCAGTTCGGTCAGCCGCGCGGGATCGAAATGACGCCGCGGCTGGAGCGGACTCGGCGCGATGCGATCGATCTCGGCGCTGGTGACCGCGCCGCCGCTGTCCTGCCCGCCGCGCGCCGCCTCCGGCGCCGGCGCGCCGTCGGTGCTTTCGATGAGCGCGTCGAGTCCGCGTCCCAGGCCTCGCCTAATCATCCGTTCCTCCTCGTCCGTTCTTCGGCGCGCGCAAAAATGTTGCGCAGGCTCCACAGCGTGCGCCGCGGCGCCGCGCTCCCGTTTGCCGGCGCTTCGTCGGCGGTCGTGTCGTTCGTGGCATCCTGTGCGCTCGGCGTTGTCCCGGTTGCGATCGCGCCCGTCCGCTCCAGGAGCTCGCCGGCGAGCAGCCGGTACGCCTCCGCGCCCACCGATTTCGCGTCGTATTCGAGCACCGCGAGCCCGTGGCTGGGGCTTTCCGAGATGCGCACGTTGCGCGGAATTACCGTCTGGAAGACGCGATCGGGAAAATGCTTGTTGACCTCGAGCGAGATGTCGTGGCTCAGCCGATTGCGCGGGTCGAACATCGTGAGCACCACGCCCATCAGTTCGAGCGATGGGTTGAGCGCGGACTTGACGCGGCGAATCGTGGCCAACAGCGAGCTCAGCCCCTCGAGCGCGTAGTATTCGCATTGCATCGGCACGAGGACGCCGTTGGCGGCAACCAGGGCGTTGAGGGTGAGCAAGCCGAGGGAAGGCGGGGTATCAATTAGAACAAAGTTATATTTCCCTGCCTCGACCTCCAACTCAGCCCGCAGGCGCCGCTCGCGCCCCTCCACGGTCGCCAGTTCGATCTCGGCCCCGACCAGGTCGGTGCTCGAAGGCGCCAGGAACAGCGACGCGCGCGACTCGCGTGCGACTTCGACGATGGGCGTACGATTAACCAGGCAATCGTAGATTGTCGCGGATTCGACCGGCTCGGCCGTCAATCCGGAAGTTGCGTTGCCCTGCGGATCGAGATCCACGAGCAGGACGCGCTGGCCAAGTTGGGAAAGGCCGACCGCGAGATTCACCGCAGTCGTCGTTTTGCCGACGCCACCCTTCTGATTGGCGATCGCCAGGATTCGCCCCACAGCCGACCCAACCCCTCGAAGCAATCAAGTGATGCGTAGCAATCATGATGATTACACTGTGGGGATCGCAATGCAAAAGCGCGCCGGCGAACTTGTGAACAGCCGATTCCTGCGCTTTTAGGAATCTCTGCGCGCTCGGCGCCGGAGTATTGCAGCGCGCTCGATTGTGCGATCGCTACGCGGCAGCCGGTACTTCCATGTAACCGGACTCTCGAACGCGACCTCGAGCACGCGATGGCCGCCACGTTCCTGGTCACGTCCCTGGTCTTCACTCGCATAAAGCAGCATCAATCCGCCTGGTCTCAGCGCCGCCGCCGCGATCGCATGGATGTCGTCACCCGCACCGAACGCCCGCGCCGTCACGAGGTCGAAGCCGCCCCCGATATTCCCGACGGTCAGTGTGCGCCGCTCGATAGTAACGTTGCCGAGACCCATCTCATTCGCGGCGACCTGCAGATAGCTCGCGCGTTTGCGCCGCGCCTCCGCCAGAGTGAAGCGCGTCTCGAACGCGGCTGCGAGCACGAGCCCGGGAAAGCCGGCTCCCGAGCCGAGATCAAGCGCGGCCCTGTCCGAAGCGAGCATGCGATCCAGCTCGGCGCGAGCCGCCCCCTCTGCAAAGACGACCGGGGCCAAGCTGTCGATAACGTGGAAAGCCAGCTCGGCGGGATCCGTCGGATTGGCGGTGAGATTGGTGGTCCGTCCCCAGAGCGCGAGCGTCGCCGCCATCGCTTCAATCCGCCCCGGGAATTCGGCGCGCAGAGAGAATGCGCCGCCGCTGAGCCATCGCGCGACAATCTCGCGCGTTTCGCGCGCGATTGCGCCGGGAACCGTTTCACGTGAAACGTCTGGTACTCGTGAGACGCGTGTTAGCGCACGGGATGGGCTGCGCGGAGGCGGGCCGCCATCGGGCCGCTTGCGTTTCGACCTCATCGGTTATTGTTCCCGGCCGCATGTTTCACGTGAAACGCAGGGAACGTTCGCGACTACGACTTGCTCCGCGCAACGGAACCGCGGTCGCGTCGGCTCTTCAGATGCACCGCGATAAGCGATACCGCCGCAGGCGTGATCCCCGGCATCCGCGCCGCCTGGCCGAGCGATCGCGGCCGCACACGCAGCAGCCGCTCGCGCACCTCGGTCGAAAGCCCGCTTACAGCGGAATAATCCATCCAATCCGGGATTACCTCGTCTTCCAGGCGCTTGAACCGGGCGACCATCTCGGCCTGGCGGCGGACATAGCCCTCGTATTTGACGTCAATCTCGAGTTCCGCCGCTTCGTCGAGGTTCAAACTTTCCGGCAGATTCGCCATCGCCAGCACCGCGGCGTACGAGACTTCGGGCCGCTTGAGCAGCTCGAAGGCGCGCACCGGCTGCCCGATCGGCGCCGAGCCCAGTTCAGCGAGCATCGCGTTGTTCGCATCGCTGGACGCAACGAGCGCCTGCGAGAGCCGAGCAATCTCGCCCTTCACGCGCGCGTCCTTCGAGCGCAGGCGCTCGCCACCAGCCGCATCGAGCAGGCCCAGGCGCTCCCCAATCGGTGACAGACGCCGGTCGGCGTTATCTTCGCGCAACAGCAGACGATACTCGGCGCGCGAGGTGAACATCCGGTACGGCTCGCCGCCGATTCCTCGCGTCACCAGATCGTCGATCATCACGCCGATATAGGCTTCATCGCGGCGCAGCACGAGCGCCGGTTCGCCGCGAACTCTGAGCGCGGCGTTGATTCCTGCTATCAGACCCTGCGCGCCCGCCTCCTCATAGCCCGTGGTGCCGTTTATCTGCCCGGCGAAGAACAGCCCATCGACCGGCCTCGTCTCAAGCGACGGACGCAGCTGCGTCGGGTCCGAGAAGTCGTACTCGATAGCGTAGCCCGGGCGCATGATCTCGGCCCGCTCCAGCCCCTTTATCGACCGCACCATCGCGAGCTGCACGTCGAGCGGAAGGCTGGTCGAGAGGCCGTTGGGATAGACCTCCATCGTGTCGCGGCCCTCGGGCTCAAGGAATATCTGATGCCGCTCCTTGTCGCGAAAGCGCATCACCTTGTCCTCGACCGAAGGGCAGTAGCGCGGCCCGCGGCTCTGGATCACGCCCGAATACATCGGTGAGCGATCGATCCCGCCGCGAATTATCTCGTGCGTGAGCGCGTTGGTATAGGTCAGATGACAGTCGAGCTGCTTGCGCTCGATACGCGCGGTGCGAAACGAAAAGGGTGGCGGCGGATCATCGCCCGGCTGCACCTCGAGCGCGGAGTAATCGATGGTGCGGCTGTCCAGGCGCGGACAGGTTCCGGTCTTGAGCCGCCCGACGCGGAAGCCGAGCTGCGCCAGGTGCTCGCTCAGTCCCATCGCCGCAAAGTCGCCCGCGCGGCCCGCCGGGTAATTCTTCAGCCCGACGTGGACGAGGCCCTTGAGAAAGGTGCCGGTGGTGAGGATCACACACTCGGCCTCGAAGGTCTCACCGATTTGCGTTTCGACGCCGCGCACGCGCCCGTCCTCGACCAGCAGCCGCTCGACGCTCGCCTGGCGGATGGTCAGATTGGGCGTGATCTCGAGCACCCGCTTCATGCGCGCGCGATAGGCTGCCTTGTCGGCCTGCGCGCGGCGCGCCCGTACGGCCGGACCTTTGCGCGTATTGAGGAAGCGGAACTGGATTCCGGTCTCGTCGATCGCCAGCGCCATCTCACCGCCGAGCGCGTCGATCTCGCGCACCAGGTGGCCCTTGCCGATGCCGCCGATTGCCGGATTGCACGACATCTGGCCGATATGGTCGAGGTTGAGCGTGAGCATCAGCGTGGGCACGCCCATGCGCGCCGATGCGAGCGCAGCCTCGATACCGGCATGGCCGGCACCGACCACGATTACGCCGAATGCCATAGAAGCGCGATTATGGCGCGTGCGGCGCGCCGGGCCAAGCGCGCGGCGGCGCGGCGGGCGCCGAGCGATTCGCGGCCGGCGCGTGGCGCGGTTACTTGCCGATGCAGAACTCGCGGAAGACGGCGTCTAACACGTCCTCGGTGCGGACTTCTCCAGTGATCGCGCCGAGCGCCTCGGCAGCCGCGGCAATATCGACCGCGACGATCTCCGGCGGCATTCCTCCAAGCGCGCCGGCCCGACTTCTCTCGAGGGCTTCCAGAGCCAACGAGAGCGCCTGACGATGGCGTTCGCGCGAGATCGCCGCGCCATCGCCCGCCCCCTCATGAGCGAGCGTCTCGACCGCGCGCTCGAGCTCGTCGCGGATCGCGCCGGCGTCATCGGGAGCGATCGCCGAGCATCGCAGCACCGGCATCGTCAGGCCGCGCCCGAGCAGATCGGCCGGCGATACGCGCGGCGGGCGCAGGTCGCGCTTGTTGAGCAGCGCGACGCCCGCGCGTCCGGCGCACGCCTCCAGCACGCGCGTGTCGTCGTCGTCAAGCGGCCGCGCCGAATCGAAGACCGCGATGAGCAAATCCGCGCGATCGATGCTGCCGAGCGTGCGGCCGATGCCGATGCGCTCGATCTCGTCCACGGTTTCGCGCACGCCGGCCGTATCCTGAAGAACGAGCGGCCACGGACCGAGGGTGACCGACTCCTCGATGACGTCGCGCGTGGTCCCGGGAATCGCGGTGACGATTGCACGCTCGCTGCCCAGCAGCAGATTGAGCACGCTCGATTTGCCCGCGTTCGGTTTGCCGATAATCGCCGCGCGCGCGCCCTCGCGCATCAGGCGCCCGCGGCTGAAAGTGTCCTTGAGGACTGCTATGTCGTCCCGCAAGTACGTGATTTTATTGACTAATTGATCGCGTCCGGGAAGATTTAAATCTTCGTCGGCGAAGTCGATCTCGGCCTCGAGATGCGCCCGGATCGAGATCACGGCCTGGCGCAGGCTTTCGGCGCGTTGCGCTAATGCACCGTTTAGTTGCGCTATTGAAAGCTTTAATGCGCTTTCGCTACGCGCTTCGATCAGATCCGCAACCGCCTCGGCCTCTGTCAGATCCATCCGGCCGTTCAGAAATGCGCGACGGCTGAACTCACCCGGCTGAGCCATCCGCGCCCCCTGCGCGACCGCTATCCCGACTACTCGCCGAACGATATAAGGCCCGCCATGACAATGAAATTCGACGACGTCCTCGCCCGTGAGGCTCGCCGGCGCGAGCATCGTGACGCACATCGCACGGTCGATGGTCGCGCCGGTGGAAGGGTCGCGCAGCTCGCCCAAGGTCAGACGGCGTGGGCGCGGAGCGGTGGCGCCGACGGGCTGCCACAATGCGGCGGCAATGCGCGTGGCGTCGGCGCCCGACAGTCGCACGATCGCAACGGCGCCCTTGCCGGGCGGAGTAGCCGGAGCGACGATTGTATCCTGCGCGTACATTACGTCCGGTTCACACTCGCATCCGTCAGATGGAGCTCCAAAATCATCGGGCGACGGCTCGGATAGAGCCACTTCGGTCCGGGCGCTGAGCCTGGTGCCTTCTTGATAGCACAACGTGCTTGCCCGCGCGGCGTCCGTATGGTTGCATGTCTAGGTTCAGGGCGAGATTGGCACCTCGACCTTACACGATCGGCAACAGGACCCGAAAAACAGGACCGGCGCGATATGACCGGCTCCAAAAGAGCCGACCTCAGGCCGTTGTGAGCCGCAAGCGATGAAAAGGATATATCAACCGCATAATCGCCGTCGTCTTCGGACGCACGGTTTCATGGCACGCATGGCGACCCCTGGCGGACGAAACATCCTCAAGCGCCGCCGCGCCAAGGGACGCCGCCGTCTGACGATCACCATCCCTGCCAAACAACCCGGCTAGAACGCGGCGGCGCGCCGTCGTGACTTCACCTTCCGCCCGGTTAGGCAAAGCGGATCGCCTGCGCAATTCGAGGGAATTCCTCAGGCTGCAGCGCGCTGGCGCTCGCTATCAGAGCGGGCATTTCGTGTTCTACTACGGGCTCGACCGCGGCGGTGACCAGCGTTCGCGGCTCGGGATCACGGTCTCGCGCCGTATCGGCAACGCCGTCGTACGCAACCGTCTCAAGCGCCGCGTGCGCGAGTGCTACCGGTTGAAATTGCGCGCGATGCTGCCCGCCGGGGCCGCGCTGGTGGTGATCGCGCGCAGCGGCGCGGGCGACCTGGATTGGGCGATGCTCGAGCGCGAGCTCGCCACGGGCCTTAGCGGTCTCCGGCAGAGGCTGCGCCAGGGCTGCCGCGCGGGATCATCCCCGTGACTGACCAGCCTCATCGCGCATACGAACGGATTCGCGCCGCGGCGTTGTCCGCGATGCTGCGGGCGATCGCGATCTATCGGGCGCTGCTCTCCCCGTTCCTGCTGGCACTGGCAGGACCCGCCTGCCGCTTCGAGCCGAGTTGCTCCGAGTACGCTCGTCAGGCGTTGGCCGAGCACGGCCCGGGCCGGGGCCTTTACCTGACCATGCGCCGACTAATGCGCTGTCGCCCGCGCGGCGGATGGGGTTACGACCCGGTGCCCGCGCGCGAGATGCGCGACCTGAAACAATTCTGAGGGAACGATTTGGACAACGCTCGCCAGATTATCATCTTCGTCGTGCTCATCCTCGCGGCGATCTTCTACACCGACATCGTGCGCTGGATTCGTCCGCCCAAGCCCGGGATGCTGACGAAGACCGCGCAGCCGAGCGGCGCTGCGCCGTCTCCGGAGGCGGGCGCAACCGCCGTCGCGGGCCGGGCAGCGCAGCCCTCGGCCTCGCCCGAGTCGATCGCATCGGCTCCGCCGCCCGCGATCGGCATCGCCGGGCTGCAGTCGCTCACGCCGCTTGCGGTCAGCGCGGGACCGCCGCGGACGATCGAGGTGGCGACCGACCTCTATCAGGCCACGTTCACCGCCAAGGGCGCGCGCCTGCTGAGCTTTCGCCTGAAGAATTACCGCGAGACGGTGCGCAAGGACAGCCCGCTCTATGACATCGTCGTGCAGGGCGAGCGCTTACCGATGGGCCTGATCGTCGAGCGTGGCGACACGCTCTACTCGGACCAGGGCGTGGATTATACGACTGACGCGCCGGCGCAGGTAATGGCCGCGCCGGGTGGCGACACGACGATTACTTTCACTGGCGAGACCAAAGAAGGTCTCAAGCTGGTCAAGCGCTTCACCTTCCGCGACGGCACCTACTTGTACGAGATGAACGGTGAGGTTAGCGGCGCGACGTCCGAGGTCAAGGCGCTCGGGTTCACGATGAGCCAGCCGCTGGCCGAGCGCGCGCCCGAGCAGGGCTATCGCGATTATCCGGCATTGCAGGCGGACGTCGGCGGCAAGGACGTCAACGAATACCAGAAGCAGCTCGAGAAGGGTGTCGCGCCGATGGCGGGCGAGATCGCCTTTGCCGGCATCGGCGACCGCTACTTCCTGTCGGCTTTCATCCCGAAAGCGCCGAGCAAGGGCGAGCTGCGGATGGACTACGCCGGCGGCGAGGCGCGGGCGGAGATGCTGTTTGCGGGCGCCCTCCACGTCTCGACCTCGGTTTACATGGGGCCCAAACAGCTCAATCTACTCGAGGCGGTGAATCCCAGGTTGAGCAAGGCGATCAACTTCGGATGGTTCGGCGTGCTCGCGGTCATCTTCGTGCGCGCGCTCAGGATGCTGCACACGGTCGCGCCCAACTACGGATGGGACATTATTCTGCTGACGCTGGCGGTGCGGCTCGCGACGCTGCCGGCGTCGATCAAGGCTCAGCGTTCCGCCCTGCGCATGCAGCGGCTTGCGCCGCAGGTCGAGAAGATCCGGGCGAAATTCAAGGACGATTCGACGGCGCTCAACCGCGAAATGATGGACCTGTATAAGCGCAATCACGTCAATCCGCTGGGCGGATGCCTGCCGACGGCTATTCAGTTCCCGATACTTTATGGCCTTTACGAGGCGCTGCTGAATTCGATTGAGCTTCGCCATGCGCCGTTTATAGGCTGGATCAGCGATCTTTCGGCTCCCGACTGCCTGTCGATCGCGTGGATGCCCAAGGTGCCGGGAATCGACTGCCACGGGCTCCCGATCCTGGTCCTCTTGATGGGGGTGAGCACGTTTTTGCAGCAGTGGATGATGCCCAAGGCGGGCGACCCCAATCAGCAGAAAATGATGATGTGGATGCCGATCTTCTTCACTGTGCTGTTCATAGCCCTGCCGGCCGGGCTATCGCTGTATTACTTTGCCTCCAATCTACTGGGTATAATTCAGCAGTTTTTCCTTAATCGGGAATTCAAACAGTACACACCAGTTGCCGCAGCATGAGCGAATCCAACCAAGCCGTCGAGGTCACCGCTACCAGCGTTGACGAAGCGATCAAGCAGGCGCTCGATAAGCTCGGCGCCTCCGAGGACGACGTCGTAATCCAGGTGCTGAGCACGCCGCGCTCGGGCGTGTTGGGTTTGGGCGCGCGCCAGGCGCGCGTGCGCGTCGAGCGTCGCGCCCCGGAGGGCGCGAGCAGCGGTGTGATGTCGCCGCCGCCGGCACCACCGCCGCAGCCGCGACCGGCGCGTTCAGCACCGCCGCGACCGACCCCGACACCGGCCGCCGTGGAGGCCCGCGCCGCGCGCAACCCGTCGGCGCAACCGTCCGAAACTACAGCCGACGCGCAGCCGTCCGCGCAGTCTCGCGCGGGCGAGCGCGAACACGGACGTGATCAGGCACCGCGCCGACGGCCGTCGCAATCGCCGCGCGATCCGGGCGAGCGGCCCGAGCATCCCACGGAAGCTGCGTCGCGCCATGAAGGCGCCGGCGAGGAGGAAGACGATTCCGGCCGCAGGGCCGCCTCTCTCGACGACCAGGCGCGCGAGGCAACCGAAGTGCTCTCGCAGATTCTCGACCTGATGTCCGAGAAAAGCGAGATCACCGTCACCGAGGAGGATTCCGAGGGCATCGAACTCGCGATCAAGGGCGACGGCTCGGGTCTGCTGATCGGCCGTCACGGCCAGACCCTCGATGCGCTCGAGTATCTGGTCAATCGCATTCTCGCCCGGCGCATCAAGGACGGCGTGCCGATAACGCTGGACACCGAAGCCTACCGCGAGCGCCGCCGCCGTCAACTGCATCGGATGGCTCTGTCGATGGCTGAGCAGACCAAGCGCGAGCACGCCTCGGTGACACTGGATCCGATGCCGCCGCGCGACCGGCGAATCGTCCATCTGGCGCTCAAGGACGATCCGCTGATCACGACCCGCTCAACGGGCGACGGCTTTCTGCGGGCGGTCGAGATAATCCCGGTCGGTGAGCGGCGCGAGGGTGGCGGAGGACGCGGGCGACCGCGTGGCGGCGGGGGTGGCGGTGGCGGCGGCCGGCAGCGCGAACGTGAGGGCGAGCGCGAGCCTCCGGTCGGGCAGCAGGGCGGCTTCAAGCACGGCCAAAAACGCATGTTTTAGCGCTTATTAGCCGCAATCGCCGGAAAGAAACCGATACAACCTACCGGCGTAGTATCTATAGGCTCAAGCGCCAGTGTCGGGCTGAGCGGAGGAGCGGCAAAGATGCGCGGGTTCAGGAGCCTGCTGGCGGCTGCGGTTCTTTCTCTCGCGATGGCATCCCCGGCGCTTGCCCAGTACGCGCCATGGCCATCGCCCTTACCGCCCGCACCTTCATGGGGCGATTACGATTCGTCCCACATCTGGCATCCCGCGGATTGGTGGTGGCAGAACCAGCCCGCCTGGGTGCGCGAAAACCATCCCGAATGGTGGGGCGACTTTGACGCCGACGGCATCTGGCGTCCCGCCGCCTGGTGGTGGGAGAACCAGCCCGCATGGACCCAGCTTCACCATCCCGAATGGTGGGGCGATTTTTATCAGGGCGTCTGGTACCCGGCGTCGTGGTGGTGGCAGTTCCAACCCGCATGGACCCGTGCGAACCATCCTGAATGGTGGGGTTATGTCGACAACGGCGTCTGGTACCCGGCGGTCTGGTGGTGGCACCATCGGCGCGACTGGTTTGTGCAGCATCATCCGGACTGGTGGGGCGACGAGTACGAAGGCCAATGGTACCCGGCCTCGTGGTGGTGGGAGAATGAGCCCGTCTGGGTCCAGGAGAACCATCCCGAGTGGTGGGGCGACTACTATCAGAATCGATGGTACCCGGCGGACTGGTGGTGGGTGCATCAGCCCCAGTACGCGGCGCAGTATCATTCCGACTGGTGGGGCGATTTCGACTCCCATCATGTGTGGCATCCCGACACGTGGTGGCATCAGAACAATCCGGCCTGGATGGCGCAGCATCATCCGCAATGGCAGGGCGATTATGACAGCGGGCACACCTGGCGCGATCTGAACTGGTGGGCGGCCAGGCAACCGCAGGTCGCCGTCGCGACTCATCCGAACTGGCGCCCGGCGCTGGAGCAGTCGATCGAGCGCCAGCACTTCGAACAGCAGCGCGCGATCGAAGTGCAACACGACGCGCAGATGCAGCGGGTCGGTGCGGTGCATACCGAGCAGATGCAGACGATCGGGCGCAAGAACCAGCACCAGATGCAGACGCTCGAGCAGCAGCATACCGAACGCATGACGGCGCTCGAACGCGGCCCGGCGCAACCGCCGCCGCAGGCGCAGCCGCCGCCGCGCATGCAACGGATGCCGCCGCAGCAACCGCCGCGGCCGGCGCCTCACGGCGCGCCTGCGCAAATGCAGACCGGCCAAGCGAGCCTGGCCGGACCGCAGGGCGCCGCGCGCCAGCATCAGCAGGCGGTCGCCGCGCTGCAGCGTCAGCATGAACAGCAGACGCAGGCGCTCGCGCAGCAGCAGATGCGCCAGGAACAGGCGGCGCTGCACCAACAGATGCTGCAGCAGCAGGCGCTCGAGCGCACGCAGGCGGCGCGCGAGCAGGCGGTCGAGACGCGCCACGCACAGCAGCTCCAGGCGCTGGCGCATCCCAATCCGCATCCGCCCGCGATGCATCCGGCGCCGCCGCCTCAGCCCCAGTTCCACGGCAATCCGATGCCGGCGCGGCGCGCCGCGCCGGCGCGCGCTGCCGAACCTCCGTACGGCGGCGGTCAGGCGCGCGGCGCTGGAGGTTCCCCGCAGCAGCAGCGGCAACACTAGCCGCGGGCAGCTTTAATCCGATTCCCTCCCCGAACCCGGGGAGGGAATCGGTCAGTTAAGAACTTTTACAGCGGAATCGAAGGCGGAGCGCGGTCAGGCGTTGGGATCGAGGCCCCACTTGCGCTTGTTCTCGGCGACCTGGTCGGAAGTGGGATGCTCTTTCTGGGTGAAGGTCTTGACCTTGAACTGGTCGGCCAACTCGAGTGTGGCGTGGTTCAGCGCAATATCGTCCTTGAACACCTCGGGCACCGCCGGCTCTTCGAAAATCGCCTGCCACGGACATTCCGGCTCGCACGCGCCGCAGTCGATACATTCGTCGGGCTGGATATACAGCATGTTGGGAAAGCGCTGTTTGTCCTCGCCTACATATTCGTAGATGCAATCAACCGGGCACACGCTGACGCATCCGGTGTCAACGCAATCGATGCACAGTCGGGTTATGGTCCAGGGCATGTTCCGTCATCCTCTCCTGTCGGGCGGCAGCGACTTTGCGATTATAGCGCGATTATAGCGATCGACCGCCTGCGGTTTGAAGCCGCCGCGCCCGCGGGCTTTTGCTCAGGCGCATCTTCTATAGCATAGATTGAACGGCGGCGAGAAAGAATCGATTTCAGCCCGCGAAGCGCCAGCCGGCGCAAAATTCCACGAGAGGGCGCGCGATGGAAATCAACGGTGTGGCGCACGTGATGCTGACGGTGGGCGATTACGAAGCCTGCCTGCCGTTTTACGAAAAGCTGCTGCCGATGCTCGGCCTGACCTTCGTCGTGCGCAAGACCGACGCGCAGTTCTACTGCATCGGCGGCCGCACCGGCATCGGCATTCACAAGGCCGATGAGCGCTATCGGGGCGAGCGTTTCGCGCAGGGCCGGCCCGGGCTGCATCATGTCTGCCTGCGTGCGCGCGCGCGCGAGGATGTCGATTCGGTGTACCGGTTTCTGCTCGAGGTCGGCGCGAAGATCGTCCACCCGCCCGAGGAGGGCCGGTGGGCGGCCGGCTATTACTCGGTACTGTTCGAGGATCCCGACGGCACCCGGCTCGAAGTCAATCACATCCCCGGCAAGGGCCTGCTGGCCGAAGCGCCGCGCCGCTAGGGGCGCGCGCGCGGTGCAGAAGCGGGCGGGCGCGCAGCCCGCAGGCCGGCGCCCGCCGCATCGGTCGGCGCGGCCGCAACCGCGCTGCGTTGTTGCCTTAAAGCGGCTCGCCCGTGCTCGGATCGAGCAGCAACCGGCGCGCCGGCTCGTGATGCCTGCGATCGAAATCAAACATGTTGAGCACCGACCCGGCGTAGGCGTCAGCGGAACCTCCGCCGATGCGGCCCAGATCGAAGTTGTCCTCGATGAACCGGATAATCGAGCTTTGGTCGGTGAGCGTGTGATCCACGAAGTTCCGTTTCGCCCATGGCGAGATCACCATGAACGGCAGGCGCGGTCCGTAGCCGCATCGCCCCTGCTGACCGTCGCCGGGCGCGTTCGATCCGCACAGGCCCGAGCCGGTCAGCGTGTCGGCGCTGGTCTGCGACTGATGCACGACGGGCCCGATGACGTGATCGTACCAGCCATCCGAGTCGTCGTACGAGATAAAGACCGCGGTGTGCTCCCATTCGGGACGCTTCATCAGGAAATTGATCGTGTCAACCAGGAAGTTCTGCTCGTCGAGCGGATCCGAGTACTGGGCATGGCCGTCCTGGAAGCCGGCGGCCTTGAGGAAGGCGACCTGGGGCATATGGCCGGCATTGGTCGCGTCGAAGAAATCGTGCAGATCGTATTGGTGATTCGCCGCGTCGGTGTATCCGATCGCGCCGATACCGCCCGGGCGGGTGTGGTTGGGATTGCGCGTATTGACGAAGTACTGAAACGGCTCGTGATGCGGGATGTAATCGACCTTGGTTACGCCGGTAATTTCCGACCTGGTCGAGCGGGCGCAGCCGGTCGTGCCGTTGGCGTTGGTAATCGTGAGATCGAAGCCGCCCTGGAACCATCCCCAGGTCATGCCCGCCGCATTGAGCAGGTCGCCGATATTTTTGCTGGTCGAATCGAAGAAGAAGGTATCGCGAGTCGAGCAGACGTCCTCGGACGGCTGGCCGTCGTCGACCGCGCTGCCGCCGGCGATATCGCCTGCGACCGCGGGCTTGTTATGCGGATCGGTGTTGGCCCCGGAAATCGCGCCAAAGGTGTTGCCGGCGGCCAGGTTCAGGGCACCCGGCGTCGAGGGACCGAAGGTGGTGCCGTACGAGTTGTCGTTCATCGCGAAGTGCTGCGCGTAGTTCCACAGCGCGGTGACCGTGTTGCCGTCGAAATAGTCCATGATCTCGTTGGACAGATTGACGTCGAGGTTCGAGCAGAACTGGTTGGGCACATTGGCCAGGAAATTGTCCATCAGCCCGAAGTCAAAGGCGGTTTGCTCGTCAGTGTAGCCATGGTCCTGGTCGCAGAGCGCGGCCTGCGCGCGGCTGAGCCGCGCCGGGTTGGCGCCATTCGGATTATTGCTCAGCAGGACGCCGGAGAGCCCGTTGACGTTCGGCGTATCTGGAACCGGATGAAACGCGGGTTCGCCGGGATCGTCGTTCAGCGCATTCGGATAGGTGGCGAAGTAATGGTCGAAAGAGACGTTCTCCTGAAAAATAACCACTACATGCTCGATGGGAGTTGCAGCGCCGTCTTCGTCGGCATGGGATTGAGCGATTCCCGGCATCGGCACCCCCACTACCATGGTGAACGCGGCCGCCAGGGCCGCCAGTCTCGAGCCGATTCCCAGCTTGCGTGGTCGATGCATCGTCGTGGCCTGCTCCTTGTGCGAGAGAGATTTCATTTCGCGCGGAGCGTAGGGCGACGAGGTTCCCGCCATGTGAATCCGGCTTTAACTTCGGGTTAATCCGAGCGCAGGCGAGGCGCCTTGCAAATCGCCGCCTTAGCCTCCAAACTTTCGCCAGTATTCCAAACGCCCCGCGGCGAGCGCGCCGCGGATGCGCCTTTCAGGAAGGTTCCATCCAATGACCGACAAACAGGCATCGACCGACAAGCAATCGTTTCGCACCGAAACCGACAGCATGGGCGCGATCGAGGTTCCCTCCGATCGCTACTGGGGCGCGCAGACCGAACGCTCGCTGCATCATTTCAATATCGGACCCGACCGCATGCCGCGCTCGGTGATCCGCGCCTTCGGCCTGCTCAAGAAAGCCGCGGCGCTGGTCAATCAGGATCTGGGCAAGCTCCCCGCCGACAAGGCAAAGCTGATCGCGCAGGCGGCCGACGAAGTGATCTCGGGCAAGCTCGACGCCGAGTTTCCGCTGCGCATCTGGCAGACCGGCAGCGGCACCCAGACCAACATGAACGCCAACGAGGTCATCTCGAACCGGGCGATCGAGATGGCGGGCGGCAAGCTGGGCAGCAAGAAGCCCGTCCACCCCAACGACGACGTCAACATGTCGCAGTCGTCCAACGACACTTTTCCGACCGCGATGCATATCGCGGCGGCCGAGGAGATCGTCAATCGGCTGATGCCGGCGGTGCAGAAGCTGCGCGACGCGCTCGAGGCCAAGTCGCAGGAGTTCGCCGGCGTGGTCAAGATCGGACGCACCCACCTGATGGACGCGGTGCCGCTCACGCTCGGACAGGAGTTCTCCGGCTACGTCGCCCAGCTCGAGGCCGACCTCAAGCGTATCGACGCCGTCCTGCCGGACATCTACGAGCTTGCGATCGGCGGCACCGCGGTCGGCACCGGCCTCAACACGCATCCCGAATTTGCCGATCGCATGGCGGAAAAAATCGCCGAGGCGACCGGGCTGCCGTTCGTCGCCGCGGCCAACAAGTTCGCCGCGCTCGCCGCGCACGACGCGCTGGTGATGGCGAGTGGGGCGCTGCGCACGCTCGCCTGCTCGCTGATGAAAATCGCCAACGACATCCGCTGGATGGGCTCAGGGCCGCGCTGCGGGCTCGGCGAATTGCGCCTGCCCGAGAACGAGCCGGGCTCGTCGATCATGCCGGGCAAGGTAAATCCGACCCAGTCGGAAGCGATGACGATGGTGTGTCTGCAGGTGATCGGCAACGATACGGCGATCGCGATGGCCGGCACGCAGGGCAATTTCGAGCTCAACGTGTTCAAGCCGCTGATCATTCACAACCTGATGCACTCGATCGCGCTGCTGGCCAACGCCTGCTCTTCGTTCACCGACTTCTGCGTGGTGGGAATTGAGGCCGATCGCGAGCGCATCGCGGGATACGTCGAGAACTCGCTGATGCTGGTCACGGCGCTGAGTCCGCATATCGGCTACGACAACGCGGCCAAGGTGGCGAAGAAGGCGCACGCCGATAACACGACGCTGCGCCAGGCGGCGATTGCGCTCGGCCTAATCAAACCTGAGGACTTCGATCGCTACGTGCGGCCGGAGAAGATGCTCGCGCCCGAGCCGTGAAGCGCGCTGCGAAGCCGATACCGCAAGCATCGGGGGAACTGTCGGAGGAACTAATCGATGGACAAGCTGCCGTCCGCCTACAAGCAGGTGGGACCGAACCGTTACCGCGAAGCCTACGGGCTCTTCTACGAGGACTTCACGCCCGGCGACGTCTTCGAGCATCGCCCCGGCCGCACCCTGACCGAAACCGACAACATCTATATGACGCTGCTGGCAATGAACACGCATCCGCTGCACTTCGATTCCGCCTACGCCAACGCCACGCAATGGAAGCGGCCGCTGATGAACTCGCTGGTGACGATCTCGGTGGTCACCGGGATGAGCGTGCACAGCACGAGCCAGAATGCGGTCGCCAATCTCGGCTGGGACAAGGTGCGGCTGGTGAATCCCGTGTTTGCCGGCGACACGCTGTACGCCGAGACCACGGTGGTTTCGAAGCGCGAGTCGGAAAGCCGTCCCACGCAGGGCCTGGTGACGGTGCATACGGTGGGCATGAAGGTCGACGGGCAGACCGGGCAGGCGGGCACCGTGGTGATCGAATTCGATCGCACGTTCCTTGTGTACAAGCGCGAGCATTCGCCGCTCGGCAAGGCGAATTACTGAAGACCGCCGGCGGATAGCGGGCGCATGGGGCGGGGGGAGATGGGAAAAATAGTGCCGGCGAAGACGCGAGCGGCGCGCGCGGCGATGCTCGCGATCGCAATTGCGGCGATGCTCGGCTCGGTCGAGGGAGCCGCCGCGGCGGCGCCGCCGCCGACGGCCGCATTCCCCGCCGGGCTCGATCCGAACGCGCTGATGCTGCCGCCGCCGACGCCGGACGGCAAAGTAAAGACCGCGGTCGCGCTCCATGTGCTCAACCTCTCGGGTATCAACGAGGTCACCGAGCGTTTCGAACTCGCCGGATACCTGCTGGCGCAATGGCGCGACTCGCGCCTGACCTACCAACCCAGCGGCCCGAACGACAAGTACCGGGTGCTCGCGGTCGATTCGGTATGGCGCCCGCAGCTCGTCATCATCAACGTGGTCGCGCCGCGCCGCACGCACGAGACCTCGATGCGCGTCGCGCCCGACGGAATGGTCTCGTATGTCGAGCGCTTCGACGCGACGATCACCTCGACCTTCCATCTGAAGTCCTTCCCGTTCGATCGGCAGAAGCTCGAAATCCTGATTCATCCGTTCACCGATCAGCAACGCATCGTCGTCTTCGAGCAGAGCGAGCTGCCAGTGTGGACCGCGGCCGAGTTCAGCTCCTACTCCTCGCTGGAGTCGTGGCAATTTGAATCTCTCACCTACGAACTCGGCACGGCGGCGAGCCAGTTCGGCACGCATGCGGTATCGGAGGCGCGGTTCGATATCGCGGTGGCGCGCCGCTCGGATTTCTATCTCTGGAAGGTGTTCCTGCCGTTGCTGCTGATGGTCATTGTGTCATGGTCGGTGTTCTGGTTCGATCCGCCCGAGGTCTCGAGCCAGGTGCAAATCGCGGTCACCTCGATCCTGACCATCATCGCGTTCGCGCTCGCGATCTCATTGACGCTGCCGCGCGTGCCGTACCTGACCTTCGCCGACGCCTTTTTTCTCACCTGCTACATCTTCGCGTTCGTGGCGATGGTTGAGCTGACCGCGGTGCATATCGCGTGGCGCGGCGACAAACGCAGGATAGCCGCGAAAATCCGCGGCACCGCGCGATGGCTGGTACCGGCCGCTTTTGTAATCGTTAACGTCGTCCTGATCGTCCATTTTCTCGCCTGAGCCCCCTCACATCCGGAACACGCCGAAGCTCGTAGCCGGCGGAACCCCGGCGTTGAGCGCGGCGGCGATCGCGAGCGCCAGGATTTGGCGCGTCTCCGCCGGATCGATCACGCCGTCATCCCACAGCCGCGCGGTCGAGAAATAACAGCTCGACTCGTGCTCGTACTTGGCCAGCGTGGGACGGGTGAATTCGGCCTGCTCTTGCGCACTCATCGTCTGACCCTGGGCCTTGAGCTGATCGAGCTTGACCGTCAGCAGGGTGTTGGCGGCCTGTTCGCCGCCCATCACCGAGATGCGCGCGTTGGGCCACATGAAAAGCATCCGCGGCGAGTAGGCCCGACCGCACATGCCGTAATTGCCGGCGCCATTGGACGCGCCGATGATCACGGTGAATTTCGGCACCTGCGCGTTGGCCACCGCGTTGACCATCTTGGCCCCGTCCTTGGCGATTCCGCCCTGCTCGTAGCGTCTGCCGACCATGAAGCCGGTGATGTTCTGCAGGAAGAGCAGCGGGATGCGCCGCGCGCAGCAGAGCGCGATGAAATGCGTCGCCTTCAGCGCCGACTCGCTGAACAGCACGCCGTTGTTGGCGATAATGCCGACCGGGTAGCCGTAGATGCGCGCGAAGCCGGTCACCAGCGTCGCCCCGTAGCGCGGCTTGAACTCGTGCATCCGGCTGCCGTCGACCAGCCGCGCGATCAGCTCGCGCACTTCGTAGGGCCGGCGCGTGTCGGCCGAGACCACGCCGTAAATTTCGCGCGGGTCGTAGTACGGGTCCTCCGGCTGCGACTGCTGCAGCGCGTATTCGACCCCGCTCGGCGGGCCGAGGCTCTCGAAAATCGAGCGCGCGATCGCCAGCGCATGCTCGTCGTCGTCGGCCAGATGGTCGCTCACGCCGCTAAGCCGCGTATGCACGTCACCGCCGCCCAGGTCTTCGGCGCTGACTTCCTCGCCGGTCGCCGCGCGCACCAGCGGCGGGCCGCCGAGAAAAATCGTGCCCTGCTCACGCACGATGATGTTCTCGTCGCACATCGCGGGGACGTAAGCGCCGCCCGCGGTGCACGAGCCCATCACCGCCGCGACCTGCGGAATACCCGCGGCCGACATCCGCGCCATGTTGTAGAAAATGCGGCCGAAGTGATCGCGATCGGGAAAGACCTCCGACTGCAGCGGCAGGAATGCGCCGCCCGAATCCACCAGGTACACGCACGGCAGATGGTTCTGCAGCGCGATTTCCTGCGCCCGCAAATGTTTTTTCACGGTGATCGGGTAATACGTGCCGCCCTTGACCGTCGCGTCGTTGGCCACGACCATCGCTTCACGCCCCTGGATGCGCCCGATGCCGGTAACGATGCCCGCGCCGGGGGCCTCGCCGTCGTACATGCCCCAGGCCGCGAGCGGTGAGAGTTCCAGGAAGGCGCTGCTCGGATCGAGCAGCTTCCGAATGCGGTCGCGCACCAGCAGCTTGCCGCGTTCGAGGTGGCGGCGGCGCGACGACTCGGGGCCGCCCTCGCGCGCGCGGTCAACTTCGGCACGTAACTTCTTTACCGCCTGCTCCATCAGCGCGAAATTCTGCCGATACTCGGCACCCGACGTGTTGATGCGGCTCTCGATTCGTTCCATCTGCTCTCCTCACCTGCGATCCGGCGCGGCGGCGGCCTTGTGCCTGCCGCACGCGGTTGGGCTAGATATTAGCTTGAGCGCGGAGCCGTCTGCGAAACGATCGCGGGCGACCGGCTGGGCGGCGCGATGCGGCAGCGTGACCTGAGAGTACTCGAGTTCCACAAGGTGATCGGCCTGGTGGCGGCGATCGCGGCCTCGGCGCCCGGCCGCCGCGCGGTCGAGGCGCTGCGGCCGAGCGCGGAGGGGGCCGAAGTCGCGGCGCGCCTGGAGGCGGCGGCCGAGATGGTCTCGCTGCGCGCGCACGCGGGCGCGCTGCCGATGCAGGAATTCGCCGACCAGCGCGAGATCCTGCTGGCGGCGGCGCGCGAGGGCGCGGTGCTCGACGGCGCCGCGCTGCTCTGCGTGCGCGACTTCGTGCTCGTCGCGCGGCAGGTCGCGATCTTCATGCGCTCGCGCGTCGAGTCGTATCCGCAACTGTCCTCGATGGCGCAGAACCTGGCCGCTCCCAAGGAACTCGCCGACGCGCTGCTCGGCGCGCTCGCCGACGACGGCGGACTGCTCGACGAGGCGAGCCCGCAGCTTCTGCGCCTGCGCACGCGGCTTCGCGCCGAGCGTGTCGAGCTCGAGGCGCGGCTTATGCGATCGCTGAGCGCGCCGGGGATGGAGGCGTTCGTCTCGGATCATCTGGTCACGGTCCGCAACCATCGCTTCGTCCTGCCGCTCAAGCTGAATTACGCCGAGCGGCTCGAGGGAATCGTGCAGGACCGCTCGGTCTCGGGCGAGACGCTGTTCGTCGAGCCGATGTGGGCGGTCGAGCTGAACAACCGGCTGATGATGCTCGAGCGCGAGGTCGAGGCCGAGGAACGCCGCATCCTGGCCCATCTGACCGCGATGATCCGCGGCTACGGCGCCGAGCTGAGCATGACCTTCGAAGCGCTGGTCGCGCTCGACGCGCTCAACGCGCGCGCGATTTTCGCCGAGCGCCTGCGCTGCGTCAAACCGTCAATCGTCGATTACGAGGCGAGCGGACTCGAACTTATCGAAGCGCGCCATCCGCTGCTCATCGCCGGCGGCCGCGAAGTCGTGCCCATCGACGTGCGTATCGCGCCCGGCCTGCGCGGGATCGTGATCTCGGGTCCCAACACGGGCGGCAAGACCGTCGCGCTCAAGACCATCGGCCTGCTCATCCTGATGGCGCAGGCGGGCTTGCTGATTCCGGCGCGCGAGGGCAGCCGCGTCGGTATTTTCCGCAGCATCTTCGCCGACATCGGCGACGAGCAATCGATCGAAGCGAGCCTCTCGAGCTTCGCCGCGCATATCGCCAACTTGAGCGAGATGGCGGCCGAGCTTAAGGAGCCCGCGCTGGTGATCCTCGACGAGCCCGGCGAAGGCACCGATCCGGTCGAGGGGGCGGCACTGGCGATCGGCCTGATGAATTATCTCGGGCGGCGGCGGTGCCTGGTCGCGATCGCGACACATTCCGCGGCAATCAAGCTGCATGCCTACTCGCGCGCCGGATACGAAGCCGCCGCGGTCGATTTCGACGCCGAACACCTGCGGCCGCTCTATCGCCTCAAGCCCCACACCATCGGCCAGAGTTACGGCCTGGCCGTCGCCGAGCGGCTTGGCCTGCCGCACGAGATCGTTAGCGCCGCGCGCGAGGCGATGCCGGCCGGAGCGGCCGAAGTCGAACGCGCGCTCGCCCTGCTCGATGCCGAACGCGCAGCGGTGCGCGCCGAGGCCGAGCGCCTGCGCGCCGAGGAACGCCGGATGGTCGAGCGCGCGGCCGAGGCCGAGGAATCGGCGCGGCGGGCCAGGGCACGCCTCGAGGACGAGCGCGAACGCGTCGCGGCTGAAGGTCAGGCGGCGATCGCCGAGCTCCGGCGCGAGAATTCGGCGCTCGCCGACGAGGTGCGCGCGGGCCGCAAGGCGCATCGCGAGCTGAACGCGTCGCTCGCAAGGGCCTCCGAACGCATCGCGCGCATCGCGCCGGCGGCGCCGGCGGAAGAGGGCGACGCGGGCGGTGAACCGCTGAAGGTTGGCGATCGGGTCGAATTCGGCGACATCCAGGGCGAGCTGCTGGCGCTCGGCCCCGGACGCGCGATCGTGAGCCGCGGCGGGCTGAGGATCGAGGTAGCGCCCGAGCGGCTGCGCCGCGCGCGCACGCGCGCGATCGATCGCGCGGCGCCACGGGTCACGGTCACCCCAAGGTCCGCGGAGAACGGCGGGGGCGAATTGAATCTGATCGGAATGCGCACGCCGGAGGCGCTGCGCCGCCTCGAGGAGTTCCTCGACCAAGCCTACCTGAGGAACCAGCCGGAGGTGCGTGTCGTACACGGCATCGGCTCAGGCGCGCTCAAGAAGGCGGTGCACGATTACCTGCGCGATTCCCGCTACTGCTCCGGGTTCCGCCAGGCCGAGCCGCATCAGGGCGGCGCCGGCGCGACGGTCGTGCAGCTCAATCTTTAGCCGCAGCGCTGCCGCAGGCAGTGAACGTGTCAGACTGTCTTTGCGCGAACAGCTAGTGGAATAGCTTGTTGAGGGCGCCGCCCAGCGCATTGCCGCCCGAATTGCCCGAGGATCCGCCGCCCAGGTACTTGTTGAGCAGCTTGCCGGCCTGCTTCTGCACCAGATGGCCCGCCGCCCGCTGCGCGAGAAACTGGATGTCCGGCTGCACCGACGGCTTCGGCAACTGCCCGGTGATGCGCACCGGGATATCCACCTGTTTCTGCTCGTTGGCCAGGTAGACGATGTTCTTCTTCGCCGACATCATCTCGCGGCTCAACTCCTGCGACAGCAGCAGATGCGCATTCATGTCGATGTTCTTGTCGAGATCGAACCATCCGTCGGCAAGCGCGCTGTAATCGGGCGTCACCGCCCTGATGTCGTGCGAAACGATGCGCGGTCCCTTGATGGTGAAGGTCATTCCCAGTTGGGTCAGATCGGTGTCACGCGAGTTGAATAGCGAGGGATGCCGGGTGACGATGGCCGGCGTAATCAGCGAATCAATTCCGGGCAGGCCTTGCACCTTGCTGAGCGCCTGCGCGCCGAGATTGACCCCGACGAGCTTGCCGTTGGCGACCGACATCTGGCCGTTACCGCTCAGCGTCGGCTTGATGCGATCGAAGGTCGTGCCCTGACCCGCGACGCGCACCTGACCGGTCAGTTGTCCGCGCACGATGTCGGCCGCTTTGGACCTTTGCGATTGCAGCGCCTGCTGCAGGTCAATGCCGTGCAGATTGAGGCCGACGTTGAACGCCGGCTCGGCGGCGAGCGTCGCGCGCGCATTGCCGTCCAGCGTGCCGTTGAAGGCCGCCAGCCTTAGCGAATTTATCGTCAATACCGGCGCGGCGTAGATCGCGTCCATCGCGAGGTTGCGGTACGCGACGTTCTGCAGCGTGCCGTCGGGCGAGGCGACCGCCGCGGTCACGGTCGGTGCGGAGACGGAGCCTTTGACCGTGCCCTGGACGCCGAGCCGGTTGAGATGGTCGCCGGCATTTTGCGGCGAGGGCCGGGCCGTGAGTTCCGCGGGCTTCAGCACGTCGGCGCTGAACCGGTAAGCGGCGTCGATCGGCTGGATCGATTGGGCATTAACCGTCAGCCGGGCGTGCCCCGAGCCGACGTTGAAGTCGAGCGGCCCGGCGGCCGCGCTGTTGCCGTTCATCTTTATATCGCCGCTCAGCCCGCCGACGATCGCGCGTTTGCCGGGCGGAGCGACCGTGACCGAGGCCAGCGTTATAACGCCGTTGACCTGCGGCTGCTTCTGCACCAATTTGACGTTCGCATGCACTTCGGCTTTGCCCGAGGCATTGTACTTGCTGAGCGCGACCAGCATCTTGCCCATCGCGGCCAGATCGAAACGGTTGCTGTCCAGACGAGCGCTCGGGTTCTGACCGAGCTGAATCCGACCGGCCTTGAGATTGAGGTCGCCGAGCACCAGCGTGGCATTGCCGATCTCGAGCTGCGCGCCGTTGCCGCTGTCTTTTCGCGTGCCGGTCGCGGTCAGCGTCAGCGGCACGCCTGCAGCCTTGTCGAGCACGCCCGTGTACACCACGCGATTGCCGCTCAGGTCGGTGGTGAAATTGAAAGCGAGTGCGCCGGTAGTTCCGTCCGCTTTGACCGTGGCGTGCACCGGGTTGGTCAGATGAAGCTGCGCGGGAATCGCCCCGGCCAACTCGGGTACCGCCTTGAGATCGGCCATCGTGACCGGGCCGAGGTCCAGGCTCAAGGCAAGCGGAATCGCCGTCTGGTCGATCGTGCCGTTGCTGGCGATCGGACCGAGCTTGCCGCTTAGCGAAATATTCTTGCCGGTTCCGAGCGCCGCCATGCTCAGATTGATATCGATCGGCGTGGCGAGACCGAGATGCTCGGCATCCATGTTGACCGCGCTCAGCACGGCCGGCGCGACGCCCGCCTGCTTGTAGTCGATCGTGCCGTTATCGATGGTCAGGCTGGAGACCGAGATATTGCCCAGCGCGCCGAGGCTTCCCGCCCCGCCCGAGGGATTTTGGGGCGCCGTCTGGGTAATAGGCGCGCTTTTCAGCGGCTGCGCCCCCGCCGCGCCGGAAGGTGCTGCTTGCGGCCGAGCGGTCTCACCGCCCTCGGACGGCTTTCTGCCGATGGTGCTGAGATTGAGCTCGCCCCGCTGATTGCGGATTACGTGCACGACGGGCTGCTTGAGCGAGATCTGTTCGACGTCGATTCGATGGCTGAGCAGGGGGAGCAAAGCGACCCGCGCATAGACGTCCGCCGCCTGGACGAACGGCGTTTGCGAGAAATTCGGGTCGTCCGCGACCGTCAGCCCGCGAAGATCGGCGATGACGCCCCAGCCGAGGCTCGCATGGATGTCCTGCACGTCAACCTTGCGACCGAGGGCATCGCTCGCCTTCGCCAGGATAAGTTCGCGCCGGCTTTGAATGATGTTGTTGAGATTGAGCACGGCGTAGGTGCCAACCGCGGCTACAATCGCAACCAGGATACAGACGACGATCAGCCCCACCCGGATGAACTTGTGCATCGCGATGTCCTCTGCCCGCTGGAAGAATTAATTGTCTACCTAACGGCGCGCTGTGACAACGAATATGGCGTACGCGCGTATCGCCGATGATGCGCACGCGAGCGCCGGGCGCTAAGCTGCTACAATGGCCAGGAGGCGAAAAACTCCGCCGCGGACGAGTCGCGCTGCCAGGCCGAAGTCCGAATCTTCCGTCTTCGCTTCGCCCTTCAAGGATCTCAAAAAGCTGCTGCACGAGCGTGCCGCGACCAAAGACCCGGTGCAGCCGGCTGAATCGCGCCAGCCCGTCATCCCGACCGCGCCGGCGCCGGTCGCGGCTTCCGAGCCCGCGCTCGATGACGCCGCGATATTTCTGCAGGCTATCGATGGCGTTCGACGTATCGGCAGCGAACGTCCTGCCCGAGTCATCGCGCGTCCCGAGGTGACGCTCGAAATCGTGAGCGAAGAGGCCGAGGTTCTGGCGCAACTGTCGGACCTGGTATCGGGTGTGGGCAAATTCGAGCTGACCGAAACCGAAGAATACGTCGAGGGCGCCAGGCTCGGCCTGGACCCGCGCCTGGTGACGCGGCTTCGGCGCGGCGAGTTCGCGATGCAGGCGCATCTCGACCTGCATGGCATGATCCAGCCCGATGCGAAGGAAGCGCTCGAGCGCTTTATCCTCGAGTCGGTACGCAAGGGGCTGCGCGCGGTGCTGATCGTGCATGGACGGGGCCTGCGCTCGCCGGGCGGCACGCCGGTGCTCAAGCATGCGGCCGCGCAATGGCTCTCGCACGGGCATATGGGTGGCTATGTCCTCGCGTTTGCGACTGCGCGGGCGGCGGACGGGGGCGCGGGCGCTATGTACGTGCTGCTCAGACGCGATCGGCAGCGGGCGCGATTCGACGTGCTGCAGGGCGCCAAGCGTCGCGACTAACCGATCCGACACGCAGCCGGTGCGACAGGATAAATCATTCTGCTCGCGCTGGAACACTTTCGGCACATAAAAAGAAAACGGAGCCGTGAGGCTCCGTCTTCAACCGTCATCGCTGTGCGGGTGAAATTCTCAGTTCAAATCTTGCCCTGCAGGATGAACGAGATGACCAGCGAGTAGAGCGTCAACGACTCGACGAATGCGAGTCCGATGATCATCGGTACGAAAAGCTGATTCGTGCTGTTCGGATTGCGCCCGATCGATTCCATCGCCGAAGCGGCCAGCTTGCCCTGGCCCATTCCGCAGCCGAGCGCCGCGATACCAATTCCGATGCCCGCGCCCAAGCCGATGAGTCCGGCGCGCAAGCCGTCACTGCCGCCTGCCCCGGGCGTTTGCGCCATCGCGAGCAACGGACTGGCAAGCACCATCGCTGCTGCCATTCCAAGCCATCCAGCCAACCGTCGAATCATTGTCACGTGTCCTCCTTGGTTTGCTCGCGGCCAACAGCCAAATCCATAGCTCTTTTTAACCCCTCTATCCTCTTCCACACCGCGAACCGGACCGGGCCAGGTCGCGAAAGTTGCTAATTTTCACGGAAGTTCAGGCGATCTGTCAGTCGTAATGCGAATGGCTCGCCATCCGCACGTATGAAACCGCCAGGATGACGAACACCAGCGCCTGAACGATGCAGACGATGGAACCCAGCGCATAAAACGCGAGCGGCACGAGCAGCTTGGTCAGCCCGGTGAACAGCCCGAGTACCTTGTGATCGGCGAACATGTTGGCGAAGAGACGGATGCCGAGCGAAAACGGCCGGAACAGGTTGTCGGCCACCTCGATCACCACGAAAAACCATGCGAGCCACCACAGCGGACCCAGGAAACTGCGCAGATAGTACAGTCCCTGATGCCTGAAGCCCTGGTAGAGGTAATAAACGAAGCAGATCACGGCGAGCGCGAACGTCAGATCGGTATCGCTCGTCGGCGGCTCCATCCCCGGGATAAGGCCGAGAAAATTTGCCGTCAAGATGAACATGAAAAGCGTGCCAAAGAACGGCACATACTGGCGCGCGCCATGGCCCTCGAGCACGCCCTCGACGAACCCATCGAGCCATTCGGCCGCCACTTCGCCCACCGAACGCATCGTGATGCCGCTGTCGGGGACGGTGGCGTCGGAGGAGGACAGCAGTGCGCGGCGCGCATACACGCCGAAAACCAGCAGAATCCCCATCGCGATCCAGGTGCCGATCAGCACCGGCGGCAGATGCACCGCGTCCGCGATGGCGTCGATGAAGTTAATCGGGTTCAAACTCTTGTCCCTCGCCTCTCAGCGGCCGCTTACGATGTCCGCCACGAGACGCGTAAAGTCTCGACCAAAACCGCGCCCGGCTGCGTGAGAAAGCCCAGCACGAATCCCGGAATGTTGATACGGGTACGGCTCAGGAGCAGGGCAACAACCGTAACAATAAACAGTAATTTGAGCGGCGCCGCAATAATTCCCAGCCGGCTCGCCCCGCCGCTCTGGCCGGCCACCGCGACAATCCATCGCCCGACAAACGTCAGCAGGAAAAGATTCGCGATCATCACCGCGCCACCGACCGCGCATCCCACCGCTGGCCCCGCTGACCCCGTGGCAAACAGGATCAGGCTGAGCACCGCGGTCATAGCGGCGGTAGCGCACTGAATCCCGCCGATGCTCGGCACGGTCCAGTTCATCGCATCACGATGCCGGCTATAGATTTCTGCGAAACTCGCGAGTTTCGACGATCAGCCGATAGAATCCGAGAAATATGCCCCCCAAAAGCCCGATGAGTGTCCAGATCGAACCCGTGTGAAAATGAGCGTCAATATAATAGCCTGCGACGGAACCGCCGATAATAGGCGAAAAAAGCTCGGCTCCGATCGCCGCATAGCGCCAGAGATTCGGCCGGGCAGGCGACGGCTCGTTCGATTCGGGAGGTGCGGACGACACTGGAGACCCCGGCCGTGCCTTACGGCTGACCTCTGATAGCGGTCAATGAATCGCGAACCGCAGTGACCGTGCGATCGATATCGTCGTCGCTGTGCGCGAGCGACACGAACATCGCCTCGAATTGCGAAGGCGGCAGATAGATCCCGCGCTCGAGCATCGCGGCGAAAAACCGCGCGAACAGCGCGCCGTCGGCTCGCCGCGCGTCCTCGGCGTCGCGCACGGACCGCGCGCCAAGGAACGGTGTCACCAGCGAGCCGACCCGATTTACGCACCCGTTCACGCCCGTTTCTTCGATCGCCCGCGCGATGCCGTCGCCGAGCCGCGCGGAAATACGCTCCAGACGCTCGTACGTTCCGCGCCGCGCCAGAATTTCCAGCGTTTTGAGCCCGGCGACGACCGCGACCGGATTGCCCGACAAGGTTCCAGCCTGGTAAACGGGCCCGATCGGCGCCAGCAAATCCATCAATTCGGCACGCCCTGCGACCGCTCCGATTGGCATGCCGCCGCCGATCACCTTGCCCAGCATTATCAGGTCAGGCTCGGCGCCATACATTTCATGCGCGGCGCCGTAGCGGAGGCGAAACCCCGTGATTACCTCGTCGCAGATGAGAAGCGCTCCGTATCGATGGGTCAGGGCGGAAAGCTGCGCGAGAAAATCCGCGGCCGGCGGCACAACACCCATGTTCGCAGCCACCGGCTCGACGATGACTGCTGCTATCTGACGTGGCTCAGCCCGCAAGTACCGCTCTACCGCCTCGAGCGAGTTGAAGGGCGCGACGCGGGTCAGAGCAGCCAGCGCTTCGGGAACGCCGGCGCTGTCGGGCGCGCCCAGCGTCATCACGCCGGAGCCGGCTCGGACCAGCAGGGAATCGCTGTGACCATGATAGCAGCCGTCGAATTTGATAATCCCCGGTCGGGCGGTTGCAGCGCGCGCAAGACGAATAGCGGTCATGCCGGCTTCAGTGCCCGAGCTTACCAGGCGCACCTTGCGTGCGATCGGAATGCATTTCGCGATCAGTTCGGCCATCGCGACTTCGAGTTCGGTCGGAGCGCCGAAGCCAAAGCCGCGCGCGGCCGTTTCGGCCACGGCGGCGACGACCTCGGGATGGGCGTGGCCGAGAATCGCGGGACCGTAAGATCCAACGTAATCGAGATAGCGATTGTTATCAGCATCGATCACCGCGGCGCCTTCGCCACGAGCGATGAAGCGCGTGGCTCCGCCGACCGGTTTCCACGCACGCACGGGCGAGTTGACGGCGCCGGGGATGACGCGCGCGGCGCGGTTGCGGAGCGCGGCGGATTTTTTATGTTCGATCATGGACGGCGGTTTTTGTTTGCAAGTTCGCGCGTTTTGTTTCAATCGAGATTTCGCTTTGCTCGCTAACATTTGCCGATGATCCAGTCAAACGTGCGTAACCGTCACGTGCAGCCAAAAATTGCGCGCTTGCAGTGGCTCCCAGAGCCAACGAACGCGATCGGCGACGCAAGCTGCCCCGGCGCGGAGATCGCGCGCGCGATCCGGGTCGCGCGATTTCTGAAAAAAATCGGGAGCTTGTAAATCTGCGATCGTTTTTTCTTGAGCCAGCGCTACAAAGGGTCTATCACGTTGTCTTCGCCGAAACACTTCACACGATGAAAAACGCGCGCGGGCGCGTCGCCGAGGCGAACGGCGTCAGGATCAACGTGGCCGTAAGGCGCTCGATCGGTTCACTGGATTTTTCGATTTTGAGTCCGCCGCATTCGGACCGCTCTCGGACCGGAGTTGATAGTCCGTTGGCGAAGACGCATATCGCGGTTCTGCGGGCGGACAAAAATGGCTTATCCACAGATGTGGACAAGGCTGTGTGTAATTGGAAAACCGACCGGCTCGATCTGACGGGCGGGGGGCGCTTGTTTCAGCCGGCCGTTATTGACTCCCGGGAGGGGGATATATGGAAGGCCTGTGGCAGAGGACGGCGGATCGGATACGCGACTCACTTGGACAGGTAGGCTTTGAAACCTGGATCGGACCACTGAACTTTCTCGGCATGCAGGGGCGGACGGCGACGATCGAGGCCCCGAATCGATTCTTTCGCGACTGGGTGAGCGATCGTTATCTGGAACTGTTGCGGCAATCATTGTCGGCCGAAGTCGGACAGACGGTTGATGTCAAACTTACGTTAGGATTAGCGGGCAGCGGAAATCTGCATGAGCCTGTCCGTCGTTCGATGTCGCCGGCGCACCCCGCGCTCGCAGCCCCGACCGCTCCGCGCGATCGCCATCCTCAGCTCAACGAGCGTTACACCTTTGGCGAGTTCGTGGTCGGCTCGGCAAACCAGTTCGCGCACGCCGCCGCCCTGGCGGTCGCCAATCAACCGGGCGTGAAATATAACCCGCTTTTCATTTATGGCGGGGTCGGATTGGGCAAGACCCATCTGGTGACCGCTATCGGACACCATCTATGGAACAGCGGCAAGCGCAAAGTGCTGTTTATGGCCGCCGAATATTTCATGAACGAACTTATCAGCTCGCTCAGACGCGATCGGATGGGTGAGTTCAAGGAGAAGTTCCGTCGCGTTGACGTGCTGATCCTGGACGACGTGCAGTTCCTGGCCGGACGCGAGCGCACTCAGGAAGAGTTTTTCCATACCTTCAACGCACTGCATTCGGAGCGCCACCAGATAGTGTTGACCTCCGACAAGGTGCCGCGGGAGATTCCTGGGCTCGAGGAGCGGCTGCGCAACCGTTTCGAGATGGGGCTTATCGCGGACATAGCGCCGCCCGACCTCGAGACCCGGGTGGCGATCGTGCAGAAGAAGGCGGCGCGCGAGAACATGAGCCTGCCCGCCGACGTCGCCCTGTATATCGCGCAGAATGTGTCGTCCAACGTGCGCGAACTCGAAGGATGCCTGACGCGGCTGGCGGCGCTGGCCTCGATGGACCGGGCGCCGGTGACCGTGGATTTCACGCGCCAGGCGTTGCACGATCTGATCCGGGTGCAGGACCAGCGTCCGGGTATCGAGGGAATCCAAAAGACGGTGGCCGATTTCTTCCATATCCGGCTCGCCGATCTGAAGTCGAAAAAGCGTACGCAGCACATCGCCTTCTGCCGGCAGGTCGCCATGTATCTCTGCCGCAAGCTCACCGACAACTCGTTTCCGGTCATCGGCGAGCACTTCGGACGCGATCATTCGACCGTGATCCACGCCTACAACCTGATTGCGCGGCGGGTGGGCAACGATTCGGCTTTCCGCATGTCGATCGAAAAGATCGAGCGCGAGCTCAAGGTCGACCAGCGCGCGGCCTGAGCCTCGCGGAAAATCTGTGGAGAAGCCGTTAACGGCGGGCGCGATATCGACAGGGCGAGCCTATCGAGTGGACGAGCAGGCGGTGACGGTGGATTCAGGGAGGCATCCGTCCACCGGCGAATATCCAATACCGGCGCGGACTTGGCGCGCTCATCAACAAATTGACAGCGCCTACTACTATCTTTGATCTTTTGATCTAAGAATTATGGAGATCAGCAGAGCATGGCGGCGAGAGGATAAATGGAACTGGTAATCGAGCGCGCGGTGCTGCAAAGCAGCCTGTCCCTGGTGCAGGGAATCGTCGAGCGGCGCAATACGGTGCCGATACTCGGACACGTCCTGCTCGATCCCAATGGCAGCAACCTGCGGCTGGCCGCGACCGACCTCGAGGTCGGGATTCGGACCGAAGTTCCCTGTCGCGTGGACAAGAAGGGCAGCATCACGCTCAACGCGCGCAAGCTGTTCGAAATCGTGCGCGAGGCCGAGGGCGCCGAAGTTTCATTCAAGTCGCTCGACAACGACTGGGTCGAACTCAGGTGCGGACGGGCCAGGTTCAAGATGATGGGCCTCGATCCGCGAAGCTTTCCGGCGATGCCCACCCAGGCGCAGACCAAGCCCCAGGGCGACGCCGCCCGCCGGCCGGTCAAGGGCGAGCTGGTTATCGCCACGCCGGTGCTCAGAGAGATGATCGACAAAACCATCTTCGCGGTGAGCCCGGATGAGGCGCGCTACAACCTGGGCGGCGTGCTGGTCGAGGCGGCGGAAAAGGGAAGGGCGCGGATGGTGGCGACGGACGGGCATCGGCTTTCGCTGATCGAGCGCGAAGCCGAAGGATTCGAAATGCAGGGCAATGCGATCATCCCGCGCAAGGGACTGGCCGAATTGCGCAAGCTGCTCGACCAGGAAGGCGAAGAGCAGGTGCAGTTGATGCTCGACGGGCAGCTCGCCTGGCTCAAGCGCGGAGCGACCGAAGTTTCGATGCGCCTGGTTGAAGGCGAATTCCCGGATTACCGCGGCGTAATTCCCAAGCAGTCGAAGTACGAAATCGCGGTCGGACGCGACGCGCTGCTCAACGCGATCCGCCGCGCGGCGATTTTTTCCAACGAGCGCTACCACGGCGTCAAGCTCGGCCTCTCCGGCGGCGCTCTGACGGTTTCCTCGACCAGCCCGGAAATGGGCGAGGCGAGCGAAACCATCGACGTCGCCTTCAACGGCGAAGAGTTCGCGATCGGCTTCAACGCGGCATATCTGATCCAGGTGCTCGGTGTGATGGCTGCGGAAGGCGACGCGAGCCTCGGCCTGAGCGACGAGGTGAGCCCCGGCGTAATCACTTCGTCCGCCGACTCGCAGTTCAAGTATGTCGTGATGCCGATGCGGCTGTAGGCCACGCACGAGTGAAATCGGCGAAATCGATCGATTGATCCGGCCGCTCCGGCCGCGGCTGTCGGCGTTTTACGGAGCTGAAGAAGGTGCCGCGGAAGCTCCCTGCGGCACCGAAACGGCCATCAGCACCTCCTTGTTGAGCACGTGCTGGCCCGATTCGAATGGGAAGGCCTCTTCGCTGGCGACGATTCGGACGGCGCCGCCGAGCCGATCGATGAGGCTGGCGCGGTCGCGGCGGCGCACGATGACCCATCGCAGCTTGCCCGCGAGCGCGTCCTGTTTCACTTTATCGGCGTCGTCGTAATAGGGCAGCGGATTCGGCAGGTTAAGGTAGTAAAGCGGTCCGACGGTTTTGTACAGAACCACGCCCGAGGTCGCGTCGCCCATCCGGCTGCGGATTGCCTCGGCAAAGGGTTTCTCGCCGCGCCAGCGGTCGGCCGCCGGCATGGCGAAGATATAGAGGTAGCCGAGAAAGAGCGTGGCGAGGATCGCGGTGGATGCCGCGATGCTGCGGGTGCTCAAGTGCTTAAGCGCATAGAGCACCGCGAGGACCGAGATCGCCCAGCAAGCCGCATAAATCGTGCGATCGGGTGCGGCGGGCAGCGTGCTCAGCGGCCCGCTCAGGATCAAGCGCGGCGGAATCATTACGATTACGCCGCAGGCGACGGCAATTGCTACTATCGCGTAGCCCAGCAACAGCAGCCGGCGCGCGAGCGGCGCAAGCGACTCGATTGAGGTGGCGAGCGTTCGCGCGACCAGCAGCGCTGACGCGGGCAGGATGGGCAGGAGGTAGTAACTGCGGCGCGATCCGGAGAGCGTGAAGAAGATGAAGGTCGCCCAGAAAAATACCAGGGCGAAGCGATGGCGACGCGCAGCCTCCGCGCCGGTCTTAAGAGGCGGCCGGCCATGGGCTTCGGCCAGCGCTGCCGGTAGAAACGCCGACCACGGCATCATCAGGGCGAAAATGACGTAGCAATAGAGATAGACGGGGCCGCGATGGTCGAACGGGTGGAAAAAGCGCACCACGTTCTCGCGGTACACCATCTCGAGTCCTTTCTCCGAACCGGTGCGCGCTGCCGAAATCGCGAACGGCGCGTAATACAGCGCCACGCTCAGCGGGATCGCGACTAACGATTTCCAGTTGAAAAACCATCGGTTGCGCTCAAGAAGCCATCCGATACGCGCGGGTATCGGGCCGCGCGCGAGGTGGCGGCCCAGTTCGGCCCACCCCTCAGCGAGACACGCATACGTGCCGAGCACCGCCAGTGGCAGCACGTACCCGAGCAAACCCTTGGTGAGCGACGTCGCCGCCATTATCAGCCACAGGCCGATTACCCACCATCCGTCCGGTCGCCGCTCGTTGCGCATGAAGAGCGCGAAGGCGGCCAGTTCGCCGGCCACAGTCTCGACGTCAGCCGAGGCGTTGCGCGAGAAGAAGACGAAGCTGAAGCTGGTCGCCAGCACCACGCCCGCGAGCAGCGCGCTGCGAGGGTCGTAAAGCCGCCGCCCGAGCATCATCATCAGCCACACCGCGAGCAGACCGGCGACGGCGCTGGGCAGCCGCGCCGCGGTCTCGTTTAGGCCGCCGGTAACCCACGTCGCGGCGAGCACCAGCCAGTACGAGCCCAGTGGTTTGTCGAAATAGACGCGGCCGTTGATGGTGGGCCAGAAATAACGGGACGTGAGCTGCATCTCTCGCGCGATTTCGGCCCATCGAAACTCCGACGACCAGAGGGCGCGCGCGCCGAGCCGGCTGAAAAACAGCATCGCCGCCAGGGTCAGCACCGCAGCCGCGGCGACGCGCCATGAGATCGCGTAACCGAGAATATCGACAACCGAAGCCGGGGCGGGCCCGCGCTCGGTCGAGACGAGAAGCGGTTCGGTCCGGATCGGCTCGCCTCGGCCGTGTGAATCGGCGGTACTTTCCATTTGAGCGATCAGGTTCGCAGCCTCATCCGCCGCGTTCAAGTACCCGCGCGCGCTGCCGGGCGGCCGATAGAATCGCCTTCGCCGCGCATGCTAGCGTCGAAAGCATCTCGTCCCACTGCCGGAGACAGCATCGCAATGAGTGAAGAGCACGCCCGCCACGGCTCGCGGCGCAAGCCCAATCGTCTCATCAACGAGCAGAGCCCATACCTGCGCCAGCACGCGCACAATCCGGTGGACTGGTACGCGTGGGGCGACGAGGCGCTGGCCCGGGCGCGCGCCGAGAAAAAGCCGGTGCTGCTCTCGATCGGCTATTCGGCCTGCCACTGGTGTCACGTGATGGAGCGCGAGTCGTTCGAGAACGATCAGATCGCGCAACTGATGAATGACAATTTCGTGTGCATCAAGGTCGATCGCGAGGAGCGCCCCGACCTCGACCAGATTTACATGGACGCCGTGCAACTGCTGACCGGCCGCGGGGGATGGCCGCTGACCGTGTTCCTCACACCCGATGGAGAGCCGTTTTACGGCGGCACCTACTTCCCGCCCGAGGATCGCCAGGGCATGCCCGGATTTCCGCGCGTGCTGACGGCGATCGCCAACGCGTTTCGCACGCAGCCCGACGATATCCGGCAGAACGTCGAGCGTCTGGGCAAAGGAATCGCGGGTCTCGCCGAGTTCGCTCCCGACGGCAGCGAGCCGCGACCGGACATCGCGGAGGCGGCAGCGCGCTCGCTGGCGGAGCATTACGACCGGGTGAACGGCGGGCTCGGCCATGCGCCGAAATTTCCCAACTCGTTCGTGTTTTCGCTCTTTCTGCGGATGCATCAGGCGGTGGGCGATCTCGAATTCGGGCACATGACGCGCGAAACGCTGACGAAAATGGCCAAGGGCGGGATTTACGATCAGATCGGAGGCGGATTTCATCGCTACAGCGTCGACGATCGATGGCTGGTGCCGCACTTCGAGAAAATGCTCTACGACAACGCGCTGCTCGGACGGCTGTATCTCGATGCAGGCCGGGCGCTTGGCGAAGCCGAATTTCTCGGCGTCGCGCGCGAAATTCTCGACTACGTCCTGCGCGAGATGACCAGCCCTGACGGCGGTTTCTATTCGACCCAGGACGCCGACAGCGAGGGCGAAGAGGGCAAGTTCTTCATCTGGACGCCGGCCGAAGTGCGCGCCGTGCTCGGCGACGAACTCGGGGCGATTGCCGAGCGCTACTTCGACGTCACCGCCGAAGGCAATTTCGAGGGCCGCAACATTCTGCATCGCACCATCGGCATCGACGAGGCGGCGAAGCTGTTCAAGCGCAGCGCGCACGAGATGGAGCGCACGATAGTCGAGATTCGTCGCCGGCTGTTCGAAGCGCGCGAGCGGCGCGTCAAACCCGCGCGCGACGAAAAAATCCTCGCGGCATGGAATGGCATGATGATCGGGACGCTCGCCGAAGGCTTCCGCGCGCTGGGCGACTCGCGCTACCTCGAGGCCGCGACCCGCGGCGCGGAATTCGCGATGACGCGGATGTGGGACGGGCGCGCGCTCAAGCGCTCGTACAAAGATGGCGCCGCGCGGTTCAACGCCTATCTCGAGGACTATGCGCTGCTCGCGAACGGACTGATCGATCTCTACGAGGCCTCGCTCGAGCGCCGCCACCTCGAGCGCGCGCGGGCCATGGCCGACGCGATTGTGGAGCGCTTCCTCGACGTCGAACGAGGCGGCTTCTACTTCACCTCGGCCGACCATGAGCGGCTGATCGCGCGCTCCAAGGCGGTGTTCGACGGATCGACGCCTTCGGGCAACAGCTCGGCGGTAATGGCGCTGCTCAGGCTGCACGAATACGTCGGCGAAGAGCGCTATTTCGCCGAGGCGCGGCGCACGATCAAGCTGCTGGGCGCCATGGCGGAGCGCCAGCCCTTCGCCTTTTCGCATCTGCTCGAAGCAATCGATCTCTACCATCGCGGCGCTGCGGAAATCGTAATCGTCGGCGATCGGGCAATGCCGGAGTTCCGCGAATGGCTCGAGCGGCTGGGCCTGCTGTACCTGCCCAATCGCGCGATCTTCGCCGTCGATCCGCGCGCCGCCGAGGATAGCTCGGCACCGGAGGCGGCGCGCGGCAAGCCGCAGGTCGATGGCCGGCTCACCGCCTATGTCTGCCGGGAGCGCGTGTGCAGCGCGCCGCTCACGTCGTTCGAGGCGCTGCGTTCCGAGCTGGCGGATTGATTCTCGCCTGCGGATCCGATGCGCGCCCCGGACGCGATAGCGCAAGCACCGTCGACTCTAGCGCGATCGGGTCCGCCGTTTGCGCCGATGGCGCAGAATCGGGCGGCGCTCGCGGGCCGCTCGCCGCTCAAGGTCGTGGTCCTCAACGTCGCCGGCGGCGCCGATTTCCATGCGATTGCCGCGCGCCTGAGGCGTCCGCCGCTCGACGATGCGGGCGCGCTGATGCTGTGCGAGGCGAGCTGGCGGATGCCGCGTCATCGCTGGGTCGAGTTTGCGCCGGAACTCGCGGCGGCGCTCGGGATGAGCTTTGTCTTCCTGCCCTCATTCGGGCGCGCGATGCCCGACGGCCAGGTCCGTGCGATCGGGAACGCCCTGCTGTGCGCGCAGCCGCTCGAGGACTTTCGCGCCGTCTCGCTCGCGCGGGCGCCGCACAAGGCGCAGCCGCGGCGCCTGATCGGCAGGCATCAGGGATTGCTCGCCACTATCAGCGTCGCCGGCGGGCGCCTGCAGCTCGGCGTGGTGCATCTCGAGCGGCTGTGGGATCCCGCGGGCCGCGCGCGGCAGATGGAGGATTTCCTCGGCGCGATCGGCCGCGAAGCGCCGGCGATCATCGGCGGCGACCTCAACACTACCACGGTGGACATGGATCGGCGCTGGCAAATGGCGCGCGCCTGCGCAGCGATCCTCGCGCAGCCGCGCCGCTTTCGCCATCCGCAACCCCACGAGCCGCTCTTCGAGCGCCTCGCCGCGCACGACTTTTCGGTCGAGGGCGCGAACGTGCCAGGCGCGCCCACATTTACGATGGCGCGTTTGATCCCGCCGCTGTGGCGTCCCAAGCTCGACTGGATTGCGGCGCGGGCCATCGCGCCGGTGGCGGGTTCGGCCGCGGTGGTCCCGGCGCGCACGTCGATTATCGGGCGCAGGGTCTCCGATCACGACTTCGTGATTTGCGAGTTTCGGCTCGAGATGGCGCGCGGAGACGGCGTCTAGCTGCGTTTGCGGATGCGCTCGGCCTCGGCCAGCAGCGTGGGATATCCGAACGGCGGTTGCACGCCGCTCAGATCGAGGTTGCCGAGCCGGCGCGAGCGCGTGATCATCGCACCCGCCGCGTTCGCGACGGCGGCGGCCGCGTCGTCGGACAATTCATAGCCGTACAGCTCACGCGCCATCGCCTTGGCGGTTTCCGCGGTCAGTCTCGCCATTGTGCCATCTCCTCGGGGTCTCCCGCGCATCAACCGGATAACTACAGTTTGCGGACAGTTAAAATTTGCGCATGATCACAGTTCGGGCTGCGGCAGCGGGCCGCGCGCGCGCTCGTAGGCGTCGGCGACCTGCAACACCGTGACCTCGTCGAACGGCTTGCCGATCACCTGCATCGCGACCGGCAGTCCTTCCCTGGACAGCCCGGTCGGAATCGACAGCGCCGGCTGGCCGGTCGCGTTGAAGGGTCCGGTGAAGCGCACCATATTCTCGACCAGGTCGTAGCTGCGGTCCTCGATGCGCGGCGCCGGGATGGCCTGCGCGGGCGCGAGCAGGACGGCGTTTTTCTCCAGCGCATTGAGGGCCTCGGCCAGCATCAGGTTGCGCTCGCGCTGGGCGCGCACGTAATTGACCGCGCTGATGGTCATCGAAGTCTCGATGAGCGAGCGGACGTCATGGCCATAGTCCTGCGGCCGCTCGCGCATCCATTGCTCGTGGAACTCGAGCGCCTCGGCCATCAGCACGACCATCGTGACCTGCGCGCCTTCGACGAATGAGGGAATCGAAACTTCGTCGACCGTCGCGCCCAATGCGCCGAACTGCTTGAGCGCCGCATTGAAGGCGTCGGCGACCGGCGCCGACACGCCGGTGGTGAGTTCGCGGATGACGCCGATGCGCATGCCCTTGAGGTCGCCGCCCAGCCGGCTGGTGTAATCGGGCACCGGCTCGCGGCTGCTGGTCGCGTCGTGGGGATCGTAGCCCGCGATCACGTTGAGCATCAGCGCGGCATCGCGCGCGGTGCGCGTGATTGGGCCGGTGTGATCGAGCGAATCGGAGAGCGGCATCACGCCGTAGCGGCTCACCCGGCTCCAGGTCTGCTTGAGCCCCACGCATCCGCAGCACGCTGCGGGAATTCGGATCGAACCGCCGGTGTCGGTGCCGATGGTCGCCGCGGCGGTGCGCGCGACAATCGCCGCGCCCGAGCCGCCGCTCGAGCCGCCGGGGATACGGCTCAGATCGTACGGATTGTGGCAGGCGCCCCAGTGCGGATTGTTGCTGGTTGCGCCGTAGGCAAACTCGTGCAGGTTCAGCTTGCCGAGCAGCACCGCGCCCGCGGCCGCGAGCCGCGCCCATACGGTCGAATCGTGGGCGGGAACGAAGTCGCCCAGGATTTTCGAGCCGCCCGTGGTCAGGATGCCCTTGGTATAGCAGAGGTCCTTGAGCCCGATCGGAACGCCGTGAAACGGCCCGCGCCAGTTGCCGGCCGCGATTTCCGCCTCGGCCAGCCGCGCCATCGCGCGCGCGGTGTCGTGAGTCACCGTGATGTAGGAGTTGACGCGCTCGTCAACCGCTTCGATCCGGTCGAGGTAGGCGGCGGTGAGTTCGACCGGTGAGATTTCCCTCGCGCGCAGTTTCTGGCCCAGGGCGGCGACATCAAAGTCGAGCAGCGGGCTTGCAGTGGCCATCTTGCACCTCCGTTCACCGGAGCTTTATTGGCTGGCAATGCGGCTACCCTAGCGCAATTGCACCCGAGAGGGGGAACGCCGGCGAAGGCCTATTTCACGATTCGGCGTCGGCGGAGATCGGCGATGCGCGCCGGGTCGTATTCGAGATAGCGCGCGAGGATCTCGTCGCTGTGCTCGCCCAAAAGCGGCGCGGCGCGCTCGACCCGCCCGGGCATCGCCGAGAATTTCGCCAGGACGCCGGTCTGGACCACACCGCCCCATTGCGAATGATGCAGTTCCGCGAGCAGCTCGTTGGCCGCGACCTGGGTATCGCTGAACAGATCCGACGTGCGATGCGCGGGGAGCGCCGGCACTCGAGCCGCGCTCAGCGCCGCCAGCGCATCGTCGCTGTCGCGGGCCGCCAAGGCCGCCTCGATCGTCCGCGCGAGGGGGCCGTCCTCGGGCGCGCGCGCGGCCGCATCCCAGGATGCGTTCGAAGCGAGTCCGCACACGCGTCGCAAAGCGTCCCAATCTCCGGGTTCGGCCACATGCACGAACAGCCATCGTCCGTCGCGGCACTGGTAGGCGCGGCAGAACGCTGAGCGGCCGCGCGATTCGGGCCGCCCATTGTCCAAATCCGGCCGGCCATCGTAAAAGATGAACTCGCCCGCCTGGAAAGCGATCGCGGATTGCACCAGCGAGGTCTCGCAGAACTGGCCGCGGCCGATACGCTCGCGCGCGCGCAGCGCAAGCACGCAGCCCAGAGCCGAAAGCATCGCGGCCCCGTAGTCGCAGATTGCGCAGGTCAGGTAGAGCGGCGGATCTCGGCGGCCCCCCTCCGCCGCCATCAACCCCGAGCGCGCCTGCAGCAGCGGATCGAAACCCGGCTGATTGTGCTCGGGTCCGCGATTGCCGAACCCGTTGACCGACATATAGATGAGGCGCGGATTGAGCGCCGCCAGCGACGCGTAGTCGAGCCCGAAGCGGCGCATCCGGCCCGGCCGCAAATTTTCGACCACGATATCGGCGCGGCGCGCGAGCGCGTTGATTATCTCGCGCCCCTCGGGCGCGCCCAGGTCGAGAGAAAGCGCGCGCTTGCCCTGGTTCCAGCCCAGGAAGCCGAAGCCGAAATGGCGAAACGCATCGCCCTCGGGGCTTTCGACCTTGATAACGTCGGCGCCCATCTGTCCCAGGATCATCGGGCCGTAGGAGCCCGCGATGTAACTGCAGAAGTCGAGCACCAGCACGCCGTCGAGCGGCCCCCTGGTGAAGCGGTTATTCGATCGCGAGGTCGAGGCCGACGGCCGCTCTGCGAGCCATTGCGCGACGCCGCGCTCGTCCTCGCCCGCCGGCGCCGGCCCCGCGACTTCGCCCGGCGTGAGCGCGAGGCCGACCGGGATGCCGCCCTGGACGGTTGTTCCGAGCACGGGATCGTCGAGAGTGCGCCGCATGCCGAGCGCCTCGACCTGCGGGTCATCGATGAAGTCGGCGCGCGCCATCACCGGCGCGCAGGGGATGTCGTTGTGGCGCAGAATTTCCAACCACTCCGCGCGCGGGCGCGTCACGATTACCGCCTGCAGCAGGTCCTTGAGCGCCTGGCGGTGCGGAGCCGCAACGCCCCACGGCGCGCCCTCGAAGCGCGGGTCGGAAACGAGTTCGGGCCGGCCGATCGCGATCGCCAACTTGTTCCAGAAGGTCACGTTGCCGCAGGCGATGAAGAGATACTCGCCGTCGGCGGTGCGGAACAGCCGATAGCACGGAATCGGGCCCAGCGGATCCAGCGGGCCCTCATATAGCCGGGTCATCTTTTCGTGGCGCATGATGCTGCCGGTCTGGAGTGCGAAGGCTCCGGCGAGCAGCGAGACCTCGACCACCTGGCCGCCGGCGCCGCGCTCGCGCGCGTAAAGCGCGGCCGTCGCCGCCGCCGCGCCAAGCACGCCGGCCGCGTAGCTGGCGGCGGGAAAATGCAGCGCTACCGGATTTCCGCTGAGCGCCCACTGGCTGCCGTAGATGGCGCCAAGCGCGGAAACCAGCTCGTCGCTCGCGTCCAGGTCGGCGAGCGGGCCGCGGCTGCCGAGCGGCGGAATATGGAGCACGACCAGTTGCGGATTGACCCGTGCGAGCGCCGCGTAGTCGAGGCCGAGCGCGCGCATCCGCGCGCCAGTCCATCCGACTACCGCGATATGCGCCCAGCCGAGCAGACGTTCGACGCGTTCGCGGTCGGCGGCCACGTCGAGGAAGAGCGCACGCTTGCTTCGATTGAGCGCATGAAAATGCGGGGTGCCGCGCGCGCCGGAGCCGCCGGGAGCTTCGAGTTTAACCGCGCGCGCGCCCTGCTCCGCCAGCAGCATCGCCGCGTAGGCGGCGCCGGGGTGGGAGTCGAATTCGAGCAGATTGATGCCGTCGAGCGCCTTGTCCATCGCAATCCGCGCGGTCGCGGCGCGGCGAGTCCGAAATTCTCACGACCGGCGCCGCGCGCGCAAGCGGCTCGAGCGCGGTCGATGCGCCAGAAGAAAAAGGCCGCGGGCTCGGTCGGAAGCCCGCGGCCTTGCCCGTCGATTGCGTCGCGACTAGCGGCTGGACACACCCATCAGGAACACGCGATTGGACGCGCCGGGATTCATCTCGACCCGGCGATTCTGCGCGCGGCCCTCTTCGGTGCTGTTGCTGGCGACGAAGTCGGTCTTGCCGAAACCGCGCGGGACGAGGCGGCTCGCGGCGACGCCTTTGTCGGTCAGGTATCGCACGACCGCGTCCGCGCGCTCCTGCGAAAGCCGCCGGTTGTAAGGCACTGAGCCGATCGCGTCGCAGTAGCCGTCCACGCTGATGGAAACGCCGGGATGCGCCTTCAGAGTATCTGCGGCCTCATCCAGCACGGCGGCGTCCTGCGGGCGGATCTCGGCCTTGTTGAAATCGAAATGCACTCCCCGCAGCACGATCTTCTCGGCCGCTTCGGCCTGCATCGGCGGCGGCGGCGCGAGCACGATCGGCGGCGGCGGTGCGAGCGGCGGCGGCTGTGGGGCGCGCGCCCGCGCCAACTGGAAGCTGGTATACACCTTGCCGTCAGGGCAGGCGTAGCGGGTCGGGGTCGAGACCCCGACGAGTCCGCAATCCTGGACTCTGACCCACGGCGGCGGCACTTCCGCCACCTCGGCCGGCGTGAGTTTCATGCCGGTGGTCTGCACGTTGCGCGGCACGCCGGGCTGACCGGCGGCGACCGGTCCGCCGGTATTCGGCGGCGGCGGTCCCCAGCCCAGCGTCGAGCAACCGGCGGCGAGCAGCAAGCCGGCGCTGCTCAGCAGCAACCGCTGAAATAGTTTCTTGGCTCCGAGCTTCATTTGCACTCCCTCTGTTCTGGTTCGACCGGCCCCCCGATCGGAGTCTCAGTCCACGTACCTATCCGGATGCACGCTTGCTTCGTCGGGCTGGTCGCGGCGGGCAGTCACTCACCGTAGCGAACCGCTCCGCTTCGGCAAACGGCAACAATCCGTATAGCCTCCGGGCGCGCAACTGATACAGGGTCTTTGTTGCGACTACGTTACATGGCGGTTAGGCCTTGTTTAAGTCATCTCCCGCGTGTGCGATAGCCAGTCGCGGAATCCGCACGTCCGGCTCCGATCGTCCGAAATACACAGTAGTCAGTCTAGAACGAGACTCGCGCGGTGAACTTCAATCGAACGTAACTCTTATGTAACGCGAAAGTAACGAAACATCTGTATTCATCGGCCCGCATTCGCAATCCTGTGTGCGTTCGCGATTGTAGGATTTGCTGTGTGGGCCGCCTCCGAGAGTCCCGGTCCGCAGGCAAATTCCAGGTTCAAGCGACACCGTCGCAATAGAATGCACGGCTGGCGCAGGGGGTCAGATGGGTCAAGCAGGAATTGTTCGATTCGGAGCGGGACTGCTGGCCGGCGCGATTTTGGTGGTCGCCTCCGGATGCAGCTACATCAAAGTGTCCACTGCCGGATGGGGGCCGGCGCCGGCCAGGGCGAGCGCTCCGGCTCCGGTCTCGGCCGGGCCGGGTGTGCCGCGCTTTGTACAAACCACCGGAATGGGGACCGTCAAGAAACAGGAGGAGGCGAAGGCGCCTTCCTGGATACGGGTACAGGACTGCGCGATCGTCGCGATCTCAAGTCCGGCGCGGTACGCATGCCCCGACGGCAAAGTCTACACCGCCAATCAACTATATGACGGACGCAGCGGTGGTTGAGGCGGCGGCAGCGAAAAGACCAGGGCATCGAACCGGACCGTCTTGATCTGGCGGTCGGGCAATCGGCGCGATCCCGAGGCGAGAGCTCGCGTATCGGGGTGCGCCTGTCAGGGGTCAGTCGGCACAGACTTGCCGAGGAGAGGGTAAATGAAAGGGAACAGGCTATTCAGCTTAGCGGTCGCGGTCATCGCCGCGCTCGCGACTACCGCGGTCGGAGTGCGACGTGCGGCCGCGCAAACCACCGGCCTCAAGCTGTGGGTTGACCAGCGCACGGGGCAGGTGTTCGTACGTCCGGGTCCCGGGCGCGTTCCGCTGGCGGTGACGACCGAGGACGCCAACGCGATGGAGCAGCAGATCGAGCAGAAGGTCAACGCGCGCACGGACCAGGAGATCAGGACGCAGGTCCAGCAGAGCGCCGCTCAACTGCAGGAACAGAACCAGGTGCTGGCCGAACAGGTAAACCATATGCAGCCTGCCTGGAAGAGCTACATGGATAACTTCCAGGACAAGTTCCGGCTCGGCGCGTTGTTCTACGGCGACTATCGCTTCTACACCAATACCGGTTTCCAGCCGCAGGAACTTACGCAGATTAACAACCCCGGCCCCGGTAACAACGATTACAACTCGTTCGACATCACGCGTACCTACCTCAACTTCTTTTTCTTTCCGACCAAGGATTGGGAGCTGCGCCTGACGCCGAATATGTACAGGACGTACGGCAATTCGAACGACAAGGTCGGACAGACTACCGGATATGGCGGCAGTCTCGACGGCAATCTCGGCGTGCGGATGAAGTACGCGTCGCTGACTTACAGCGGACTGTTTGACCAGGTTCCGATGCTGAAGGGCGATACCATTGCCGTGGGCGAAATTCCCAATCCGCTGGTCGACTGGGAGGAGCAGCTCTACGGCTTCCGCTACGTCAACCTGACGCCGTGGAACTACCTGAGCCTTTCCTCGACCCAGGTCGGCGTGTCGGTGCAGGGACCGGTCAAGTTTGGCGAGAAGATGTATCTCGATTACGGCATCGGCGCGTACGACAACGCGAGCTTCCATGCGTTTGAGCAGAGCGACACCAAGCAGTTCATGGTGCGCGGCTCGGTTTATCCCTTCGGCGCCGACTGGCGCTTCCAGGGACTCGGCCTGACCGGTTTCTACAATTACGGATATGGCAACACGGCGCCGGACACGGCCGACATCCCCGCGACCCTGAAGGGCGGCAACGCGCACATTCAGCGCATTGCGGCATTGCTGCACTATACCGCGTACAACTGGGGCCTCGCCGGCGAGTTCGACTCCGGCAGCAATGCATTCCAGGCCTCGAATCTATGGTCCGGCAGCGGTCCGGCGGACGCATTCGGGTTCCCGACCGGCAAAGCGATCACCTCGGGCACGTTTGCCGGCAATACCTGCGGCAACGGCACCACGACGGTGGTAAGCGGCAAGCTCCTGTTGCCCTGTTATCCGCTGCTCAACACCTACGGGCCGCAGACGGCGGCAGAGCAGGCGATTCTGAACAACGGCCAGGCGCAGCAACTGGGCGCCGATTTCTTCGGCCACTTCCATATTCCGGAAACTCCGCTCACGCTGTTCGGGATGTTCCAATGGCTGCAGCCCAATACCCAGTTTGCGGACAATCCGTTGGACTTCTACCGTTGGATATTCGGCATCAGCTACCAGTACAACGAGTATGTCCGGTTCGCGATCGATAGTCAGAACATATCTTACTATCACAGCCAGCAGACGATCCCGATCGCGACGCTGAAGCCATTCGGCTACAGCCCGGGCGGCACCTTCAATAACCAGCAGTTGCCGAAGACCGGGTCGATCCCGAGCATGGTACAGCGCGATACGCACTCCATCTTCGCGAACGTGGAGTTCAACTACTGACGCCCCTTCCTACCCCGGCCGCGGCGGCGGCACGGTTGGGCCCTCCCCGGCTCATTCGTGTCCGCCGCCGCATTTTCTTGCCCCGCAAATATGCTGCTAACTATATTGAGACGCACCAAATCGCCTTCCTGCGGGTTAGGTGGAGAGGACAAGCAATTGAACCACGGACATTTGCGCGCCCGGCGGGCGCGCTCCCACGGACGCTCTATCCTGGTGCTGGCAGTCGTAATCGCGGCGGTGCTCGCGAAGCATGCAGCCGGCGCCGCGCTGCGGATAACCGGCGCCGGCGCGACATTTCCCTACCCGATCTACTCAAAATGGTTTGACGAGTATCATAAGCTGCATCCCGATATCGAAGTGAATTACCAGTCGATCGGATCGGGTGGCGGCATTCGCCAGGTGACCGACGGCACCGTGGACTTCGGCGCGACCGACGGCCCGATGAACGACGAGCAGCTCAAGACGTACAAGGACAGGCACGGCTTCGGCATCCTGCACTTTCCGACCGTGATTGGCGCAGTCGTTCCCGCATACAACCTGGCCGGCATCAAGGGTCCGCTGAATTTCACGCCCGAGGCGCTGGCCGGAATTTTTTTGGGCAAGATCGCGAAATGGAACGACCCCGAATTGGCCAAGGCCAATCCCGGCGTCGCACTGCCGGACGCGCAGATCGAGGTCGCGCATCGCGCCGACGGCAGCGGCACCACCTATGTGTGGACCGACTATTTGAGCAAGGTCAGCCCGCAGTGGGCCACGACCGTGGGCCGCGGGACGGCGGTAAAATGGCCGGTCGGGCTCGGCGGCAAGGGCAACGAGGGGGTGGCCGCGATCATCAAGAATACGCCGGACTCGATTGGATACGTTGAGCTGATCTACGCGCTCCGCAGCGAGATGTCCTATGGTGCGGTGCGCAACCATGCTGGTAAGCTCGTAAAAGGATCGCTCGCCACGGCGAGTGCCGCGGCCGCCGGGATCGAAATGCCGGACGATTTCCGGGTCTCGATCACCGATTCGCCCGCGCCCGACGCGTATCCGATCGCGAGTTTCACCTGGCTGCTGATTCCGGAAAAAATTTCCGATCCGGCCAAAAAAGCCGCTATAACTGGTTTGTTGAAATGGGTGCTCACCACTGGCCAGACCATGACCGCCAGCCTCTCTTACGCGCCGCTGCCCGAAGTGGTGGTCGACAGGGAACTGAAGGCAATCGCGCTGGTTCAATAGATGAGAGGCGGCCGTGCCGCCGGGCGGCTGCGCGCTCGGCGCGCATGGCGCTGACCTGGGGAGCGCTCGTGTGCGCGCTCTTGCTCGCGGGATGCGCCGTGCAGGAGACGCCGCAGCAGCGCGCCCAGCGCATCGAGCCGATGCTCGCCGCGGCGGGGTTCCACATGCTGGCGGCGGACACGCCGGCCCGTGTCGCGGAGACCCAGCGATTAACGCCGCTCAAGGTCCGCTACTATTTCGCGAACGGCAAACCGCATTACTGGTTCAACGACCCGGTTGACTGCCACTGCGTCTACGTCGGCAGCGAGAAGAACTACCAGCAGTACGAGCGAATACGGCTGCAGCAGGTGGCCGCGCAGCGCGAGGCCGAGGCCGCGCAGATGAACGAGGAGGCGGCCGCGCAGGAGCAGATGAACATGGCGCTGTGGCCGGGGCCTTTCCTGTATTAGGACGGCCGCTTCAGCGGCCCTCGAGTGACTGCCCGTCGGCACGCTCCAGGCCGGCGCGCGCCACCGCGAAATCGTACAGGGTGTTGATGTATGCGGCCTTGTCGCGGATGAAGTCGCGCTCGGCCTCGGTCAGCTCGATTATGTTGCCGAGGCCGTTGGCGTAGCGCTTTTGCGCGAGCTCGAGCTCGACGCGCGAGGCATCGAGCGTGAACTGCGCCTGCCGGATTTCCTGATGCGCGTTCTGCCAGTCGAGGAAGGCGGTCTTGACCTCGAGCAGGATGCGCTGGCGCAAGTCGGTAATCGTGTGCTCGAGCGCCTGCTGCCGCAAACGCGCTTCCTCGATCTGATGCGTGGTGAGCAGGCCGTTGAAGATGGGCCAGCTGATCACCAGCCCGATATTGTAGTTGTTGGCCGCCGGCATCCCGGTGCCGACCGCGTTGTAACCGGCGACGGCGTTGACGGTCGGCAGGAAGTCGCTGCGGTATTCGGTTATCCGCGCGCCCGCCGCGCGCGCGCGGTCCTCGAGCGCGAGCAGATCGGGCCGCCGCTTCATGGCGAGCGCCGCGTAGCTCTCGATCGAGCCGACAATAGCGCTGGCACCCAGCGTCTGCGAGGGCTCGTAGTCGGGCGCTTCCTCGCCCAGGCCCATCGCATTGTCCAGAGCGGCCTTGGCCTTGAGCACTTCGTTCTGTTCGGCGAGCAGCTCGGTTTCAGCGCGCTCGAGCTGAGCTTTGGCGGTGTAGACGTCGATTTGGGGCGTCAGACCGGCGGCGGATTTCAATTCCGATTCATGCACCTGCTGGCGTCGTTCGGTGATCGCCTCGCGGTAAACGGCGACGAGCTCGGTGGCCGCGAGCAGGGCGTAATAGCGTTGCGAGGTCTGAAAGATCAGGTCGAGTTCGGTCAGCTTGAGTTCGGCCGCCGCGGCCGCCGCCGAGGCGCGCTGTTCGTCGATCGTGCCGCGGACCCGGCCGAAATCGAACAGGTACTGGTTGACCCCGATCGCGCCGAGGTAGTTGTTCTCCAACGACCATGCCTGCGGCTGGCCCGATGCGCCGTTATGACGCGGCACGAAGCCGGGGTTGAGATAGTTGGTTTCGCCGATGCCGTTCTGGGTCGCGCCCAGGTAGCTCGCCGCGCCGTAAATCTGCGGCAGCATCGCCGCCTTCGCCTCGCCCACCTGCTGCTCGGCGGCCGCCGCTTGGGAACTGGCGGCCATCCGGCGCGGATGGTTTTCCAGGGTGAAGCCGATCGCCTCGCCGAGGGTCAGGCGCTGTCCCGCGGCGGGCATGGACAGCGCCCAGGCCGGTTCTTTGGGAGCGTTCAACAGGCAAGACAACACAACGCCGAGCGCGAGCGCCAGCTTGAACCGCATAGCCGTGTCCTCTCGTTCAGTGATTGTTGGTTTTCACCAGCCCGGGCTGGAAACCAAGGTGATAGTGACGGTCCAGCACCGCATGGACGCGCTCGCCGTTGATGAGCCCGGCGTTGAGCGAGCGCACCACTTCCTCGTCGCCGCGCAGGCCCGAGACGATCTCCATGTAGATGCCGGTGTTGATGCCGACGGTGACCGGAATCTGCGCCAGGCGGCCGTCGCGCACGGCCATCACGTAATGGCCGCCGTCAACCGAGTCGCCGACCGCGCTGTTGGGCAGCTTGATCGCCTCGTAATGGCGTTCGAGATCAAGCGTGGCGTGAGCGTACATGCCGGGATAGATTTCGCGCCGCGTATTCTCGATGTCGATTTCGGTCAGCATCGTGCGCGTTGCCAGGTCGAGCGAACGCGCGAAGCGAGTCACCGAGGCGACATAGGTATGGCCCGGCAGCTCGCGAAATTCGACCGTCACCGGCATCCCCAGGTGCACGTAGCCCACCACATCCTGCGGCACGTAAACGTAAACGCGCAGCTTGGCGATGTCGGCCACGCTGACCACCGGCGCGGCGCTGCCGCCGGCGTTCGCCGTGCCGACCATCGGCGCCGTCGCGCTGTCCTGGCCGCCCGCCTTGATCAGCGCGCCGGGATCGACGAAGCGCTCGGTCACCACGCCGTCGAACGGCGCCACGATCTGCGTATAGGCGACCATCGCGGCCAGCTCGTTGCTCTCGGCCTGCGCCTGCTGGAACTTGCTGTAGGCCATGTCGACGTCCTCGCGCGCGACCAGCCGCGGATCGTCTTTCCAGACGCGGTTGAGCCGCTCGTAGGTCAGGCGCTGGATCGCGAGATTGGCGCGCGCGCGGTCCAGCCGCTGGCGCAGCTCGGGCACCTCGATGTCCGCCAGCACCTCGCCCTTTTTCACCGGGTCGCCCTTGTCCACCCGGATGTCCTTCAGGTAGCCGGTGACCTTGGCGTAGAGCGCGGACTGGTAATAGCCGACCGCGTCGCCGGGCAGGGTGATCGAGCGCACCGCCTCGCCGCGCTGCGGCCGAATCACCAGCACCTGGGGCGCGGCGACCGGGGCCTGCGCTTCCTCGCGCCGGCATCCGGTGATCGGGGCCGCGCCCGCTAACAGCGCAACCGCCAACGCGGTCGAAAGCCATCGGGCCATGAACGAGCGCCTCACTGTGCGGCCCGCGCCGCGCGCCGCGCGTAAAAGGCCTCGTACACCGCCGGCACCAGGACCAGCGTGAACAAGGTCGAAACCGCCAGGCCGCCGACCGCCGCGCGCGCCAGCGGCGCCGAGGCCTCGGAGCCCGCGCCCAGCTCGAGCGCGAGCGGCAGCAGCCCGACGATCGTCGCGAGCGCGGTCATCATGATCGGCCGCATGCGAATGCGCGCCGATTCGACCACGGCGCGGCGCAACGGATGACCCTCGCGCCGGCGCTGATTGGCGAAGTCCACCAGCAGGATCGAGTTGGAGACCACGATTCCGACCATCACGATGATGCCCATGAAGGATTCGATGTTGAGCGTGGTGCCGGTCAGGTACAGCGTCCAGATGACGCCGATCAGGCCCATCGGCACCGCGAACATGATGATCAACGGATCGAGGAACGAGCGGAACTGCGCCACCATCACCAGGTAGAGCAGGATCACCGCCATGCCCAGACCGAAGCCGAAGCTCGAGAACGATTTTTCCATGGCCGCCACCGAGCCGCGCAGCACGAAGCTCATGTCTTCGGGCAGCTTTACGTGCTTGAGCGCCGCGACCACCGCCGCCTGCGTGCCGCCGAGGTCCTGGGTGCGCGGCGCGACCAGCACGTCGACCACGCGCTGGATATTGTAATGGTCGGCCTCGGCGGGATGGCGCTCGGGCACGATCATGGCCACGTCGCGCAGGCTGAGCGCGTCCTGGCGCGCCCGGGCCGAGGGCGCGACCGAGACCGGGATGTTCAGCAGGGTCTCGAGCGACTTTATCTCCGGCTCGTAATACTGCGCGGTCAGAAAATAGTCATTGCCGGTCTTTGGGTCGATCCAGATCGAGGGCGCGATCATAACATTGGACGTGAGCGCCGTGATCATGTTTGAGACCACGTCGTATTGATTGAGGCCCAGGCGCGCGGCCTTGACCCGATCGACCTTGACCCGCAGCGTTGGATAGTCGGCCTCCTGCGGAATGAAGGTTGCCGCGACCTGCGGCAGCCCGCGCACCGCCTCCTCGACCGCGCGCGCCGCCGGAAACAGCTCATGATAGGTGGGCGCCGAAAGCTGCACGTCGATCGGCGCCGCCAGGCCGAAGTTGAGCACCGAGTCGATGATGCTGCCGGAGGTGAAAAACGTGCGCACTTCGGGCACCGCCTTGGGAAACAGCTTTTTCAGCCGGTCCATGTAGGCGAAGGTCGAGATTTTGTGCGTGGGGCGCAACGCCACCATCATGAAGCCCGAGTCCGCCGCCGCATTCGAGGAATAGATCGAGGAAAAACCCGGCGCCAGCCCGATGTTCGAAACGATCGTCAGAAGCTCGTCCGGCGGAATCACCTGGCGCACCGCCGCTTCCATGCGCGCCGTCAACTGCTCGGTCAGCTCGATGCGCGTGCCGACCGGCGCATGATAGTCGACGATGAACTGACCCGAATCGGTCTGCGGGAACAATTCCGTGCCCAGCAGCGGATAGATGAAGAGGCTCAGAATGAACACCGCCGCGATGCCGCCGATCACCAGCACCTTGCGATCCAGCGCGCGATCCAGAAAACGCTCGTAGCGCGCTGCCAGCCGCTCATAAACCCGCATGAACGCGCCCAGCGGGCCCGCGGTCGCGCCGTGCTCGGCCTCGCGCGCCGATTCCGCGGTCAGAAAGCGCGCGCAGTAGATCGGAATCACGCTCATCGCGACCAGGTACGAAGCGATCATCGACAGCACCACCGCCAGCGCCAGCGCGCTGAACAGATATTTCGCCACGCCGAACAGGAACATCACCGGGAAAAACACGATGATGGTGGTTACGGTCGAGGCGAGCACCGGCAGGGCCACCTCCTCGGCGCCGTCGCGCGCCGCGTCGTGAGGCGCCTTGCCCTCGGCCAGATGGCGGTTGATGTTCTCGAGCACCACGGTCGAGTCGTCCACCAGGCGCCCGATCGCCAGCGCGAAGCCGCCCAGGGTCATGATGTTGATGGTCGCGCCGCCCATCATCAGGCCGAACGCGCCCGCCAGGATCGAGAGCGGGATGGATAGAAAGATGGCAAAGGTCGAGCGGAAGCTGCCGAGAAAGATCAGGATCATCAGCGAGGCCAGCACCGCGCCCGATACCGCCTCGTGCTCGAGCGCGTCGATCGCCTGCAGAATGTAGGTGGACTGGCTGAAGATGGCGTGCAGCTTCATGCCCTTGGGCATGCCGGTAACCTTCGGCAGCACCTGCTCGATGCCGTTGACGATGGCGATGGTGTTCGAGCCGCTTTGCTTGAGCACCGGGATATAGACCGAGCGCTGGCCGTCGATACGCACGATGTTCTGCTGGATCTGGGCGGCGTCTTCGGCGCGTCCGATATTGCGCACGTAGACCGGCTGCTGCCCCGCACCGACCTTCACCGGCACGTCGTTGATGTTGTCGGGGTTGTCGATCATCGAGTTGGTGTAAACGAAGTAATCCTGCGTGCCGATCTTGGCGTCGCCCGCCGGGATGATCAGGTTGGCGCGGTTGAGCGCGTGGACCACGTCCATCGGCGTCATGCCGCGCGCCTGCAGCGCGTCGCGATCGAGATAGACCATGATCTGGCGGTACTTGCCGCCGAACGGCGGCGGCACCGACGCGCCTTCGACCGTAGCCAGGAAGTTGCGGATATTGTATTGCGCCTGGTCGCGCAACTGTGCCTCGCTGAAGCCCTTGCCCGAAACCGTCACCAGCACCACCGGCAGCGACGAGGCGCCCGACGGCAGCACCAGCGGCGGCAGCGTGCCGGGCGGCAGATGGCGCAGGTCGGCCATCGCCAGGTCGCCCAGACCCGCCGCCGCCGCGCCGAGATTAACCCCAGGGTGAAAGAACACCTTGATGATGCTGACGCCGGGCAACGAGCGCGATTCGATATGCTGAATCTGGCTGCCCATGGTGAAGAAGCGCTCGAAGCGGGTGGTGATGTCGCGTTCCATCTCCTGCGGCGGCATCCCGGGATAGAACGTGGCGACGACCACCGCCGGAATATGCAGCGGCGGAAAAACGTCGACCGGCATGCGCGTAAACGCGGTAAGTCCGAGGATAGTGATAATCAGCGCGCCAACGATTATCGTGTGCGGATTGCGCAATGAGAACGAAGGCATCGTACGACCTCAACCGGCCAATGCGTCCCCGTAAGACTCCGGGGATCGTCTTTTTTGCGATGCGGCGGCCCGATAGCTGCCGCCGTGCGAATCAGACGTCTGTGGATGCAATCCGGCTGAATGGGTCTTCAGCACGCGAGCGCGGGGCGATGCGCAAACGCCTTGGGATCGGCGCCGGCCAGGCTAGCACCGCCGCCCGCCGCGGCTGGCGCGGCGCGCAAAGCGTGATCGTTGCCGGCGTGTGAAGGTTCAAGCCCGGCGTCCGGCCGGTGCGATCGATGCGCAACTCAACGCGCCGGCCCGCACGGTCGATGACCGCGTGATGCGCCGCGCGCAAACCGGTGCCTGGGTTCGAGGTTGAAAGCTGACGAGGCCGCAGATGGTTTGGCATCACCACTGCGAGGCTGAGGGCGAGCACCGCCCCGACGAGCATACCCCAAGCCTTGCAGCTTCCCCGCGTCATCGCAGCGGATTCTATTAAGCGCCGGCACGCGCGGCAACCGGCGTTTTTAACATACCCGTAACCCGCGCCGTGCGCGCAAGCCAGAGCGCGGCTCGCTTGCGCCGCCGATCCGCGCGCGATTGCGGCGCGCCATGGTAAGATCGCGCCGTGGCCGACAAGGTGATCGTACTGCGCACGGCGCGCAAGCAGCTCGACGAATCGAGCTTCCGCATCAGGTATGCGGAGCTGCTCAATGCCGCGCAGCTCGCCGCGGTGACTCACCGCGACGGCCCGATCCTGGTCGTCGCCGGCGCCGGATCGGGCAAAACGCGCACGCTCATCTATCGCGTCGCGCGCCTGATCGAGAGCGGCGTCGCGCCCGGAGCGATCCTGCTGCTGACCTTCACTCGGCGCGCGGCGCAGGAGATGCTGCGGCGGGTCGAGCACCTGGTGGGCGACAGCTCGCGCGCGGTTGCCGGAGGCACCTTTCACTCCTTCGCCAATCTGACGCTGCGCCAGTTCGGTTCCATGATCGGGCTCAGGCCCAACTTCACCATCCTCGACCGCGGCGACATGGAAGACGTCGTCAACCTCTTGCGCACGCGAATGGGCCTGGGCTCGCGCGAGCGGCGCTTTCCCAAGAAGGGCACGATCACCGAGGCGATCAGCATGGCGCGCAACAAGCGCCGTGAGCTGGACGAGGAAATCGAACTCGATTTTCCCCATCTCGCCGAGCATCGCGAAGATCTGATACGCCTGGCCGGCGCGTACGACGCGTACAAGCGCGAGCGCGGCCTGCTCGACTACGACGATCTGCTCTACCGGCTCGCCGAGCTGCTGCAGCAGCACGCGGGCGTGCGCCGGCGCCTCAGCGACACCTATCGCTACATCATGATCGACGAGTACCAGGACACCAATTCGATTCAGGCCGAGCTCGTGCGCCTGCTCGCCGCGACCCACAGCAACGTGATGGCGGTGGGCGACGACGCGCAGTCGATCTACTCGTTTCGCGGCGCCGACTTCCGCAACATCATGGATTTCCCGCAGATCTTTCCCGGCGCGCGCGTGGTCAAGCTCGAGCGGAACTATCGCTCGCTCCAGGGCATCCTGGACGTCGCCAACGAGGTAATCGCGCGCGCCGCCGACAGGTACACCAAGGTGCTGGCCGCCGAGCGGCGCGGCGAGTTCCGCCCGCTGCTGGTGCGCGCGCAGGACGAGCATCTGCAGTCGCGCTTCGTCGCCGAGCGCATCCTCGAATTGCGCGAGCAGGGCGTCGAGCTGGGTGAAATCGCGGTGCTGTTTCGCTCCGGCTTTCATTCCTTCGATCTCGAACTCGAGCTCCAGCGCCGCGACATCCCGTTCATCAAGCGCGGCGGCTTCAAATTCATCGAGACCGCGCATATCAAGGACGTGCTCGCGCACCTGCGCGTGGTGGTCAATCCGGCGGATGCCGTGTCATGGCTGCGCGCGCTGATGCTGGTGCCGGGCGTCGGCCATCGCCGCGCCGAGCGGCTGATCGAGGAGATCGTTGCCGCGCCCGAGCCCGAGCGGGCGCTGGCCGAAGCCGCGAGAACGATGGGCGCGGGCGCGCGTTCCGACCCCGGGTCGGCGGCGGGCGGCACGGCCGCAGCCGCGGCGCGCCTGGCCGCGCTGCTGGCCGAGCTGCGCCGCGACCCGGCGGCGCGTCCGGCCGGCCTCGTCGCGCGCACGCTCGAGTACTATCTGCCGCTGATGCGCGAGAGTTATCCCGATGACTATCCCAAGCGCGAGCGCGACCTGGAACATTTTCAATCGATCGTCGAGCGCTACCGCAGCCTCGAATCGATGCTGGCGGACGTCGCGCTCGAACCGCCGAGCGATTCGCTCGGCGACGTGCTCGCGGTCGAGCCCGAGGAGGGCTATCTCACGCTGAGCACGATTCATTCGGCCAAGGGCCTGGAATGGCGCGTGGTGTTTCTGATCTGGGCGGCGGACGGCCGCTTTCCCGCGCCGCAAAGCGTCGGCGCCGAGGAACTCGAGGAGGAGCGCCGCCTGATGTACGTCGCAAGCACCCGCGCGCGCGACGAGCTGTACATCTCCTATCCCATCTATATGTTCGACCGCGCGCTGGGCTACAGCATGGGCCGCGTGTCGCGCTTTCTCGAGGACATCGCGCCCGAGATCCTGCCGACCGCGTCGCTCCAGGAGGCTGACGAGGAGCCATCCTGAAGCGACGCCGGTTCGAGCGACTCGAGAAAGAAACAACTACTGCGGGTCGGCGAGTTTCAATAATTGCTTGCCGACGTTGGCGCCGGTGAACAACCGGATGAGCGTTTGCGGAGCGTGCTCGAGCCCTTGGGCGAGGTCGATGCGATTTTTGACCTTGCCCTCGGCCAACCATTGGCTCAGTTGAGCGATCGCCTCGGGATAACGCCGCGCGAACTGGAACACCAGGAAACCCTCCATGCGGGCCGCGCGCAGGATCAGGTTGAAATAATTTTTCGGGCCCGGCCCGCTCATCCCGGCTTCGTTGTAGCGCGAGATCGCGCCGCACAGCACGATCCGCGCGCCCATGGCCAGCCGCGCCAGCACCAGCTCGAGGATTTCGCCGCCGACGTTGTCGAAGAAAACGTCGATGCCGTTGGGGCAGTGGCGCGCGAGCGCGTCGCGCACGTTTTCGTGCTTGTAATCGATCGCGGCGTCAAAGCCGAGATCCTTCACCAGCCAGTCGCACTTGTCGCGGCCGCCGGCGATTCCAATGACGCGGCATCCCTTGATTTTCGCGATCATGCCCGCGACCGAGCCGGTGGCGCCGGCCGCACCCGATACCACGAAGGTCTCGCCCGCCTTGACCTGGCCGATATCCAGCGTGCCGAAATACGCGGTCAGGCCCGTGATGCCGAGCAGCGATAGCGCGAGCAGCGGGTCGGTGCCCGGGGCGAGCTTCTGCAGGCCGAACAAGCCCTTGCCGTCGCTCAGGCTGTAGTCTTCCCATCCGAGCAGGCCCTGCACCAGGTCGCCGCGCCCGAAGTGCGGATGTTTCGATTCGACCACCTGTCCGACGGCCGCCGCCTTCATCGGCTCGCCCAGCGGAATCGCCGGGATATAGGTGTCCATCGACATCCATCCGCGCTGCGTCGGGTCGAAGGAGAAGGCGAGATTGCGGATAAGCATCTGTCCGTCCGCGGGCGAGCCGATCGCGGCCTCGTTCCAGCGGAAATCGCTCTCCTTGATGAGTCCTTCGGGCCGCGCCGCGAGCAGCCATTGCCGGTTCCTGAGTTGCGCCATCCGCCTTCTCCGGGCCTTGTCCAGGCCTTTTCCAGGATAGTCGTTGCCGTTGCGGCGGCGCACAGCGCCGCCTCGCGATGTCGTCGCCCGCGCCTACTTCACGTACAGGAAGATGCCCTCGTAGAGCACCGCCGGCTTGTCGGCGCCGACTACCTGCACCTGGGTCTCAGTGGTCACCTGCGTGCCTTGCGGCCGCGGATCGACGGCGACCACGCGCGCGCGCGCATGCACCTGCGAACCTGCGGGCACCGGCGAAATGAAGCGCAGCTTGTTGGCGCCGTAATTGACCACGTTGCGGAAGCCGATCACGTTCCAGTCGCGCGGGATTTCAAAGGCCGGGATCAGGCTCAGGGTCAGGAATCCGTGTGCGACCGGTGCCTTGAACGGGCTCTCGCGCCGCGCGCGTTCCACGTCGACATGGATCCACTGATGGTCACCGGTGACGTCGGCGAACTGGTTGATCTTCTCCTGGCTGACCGCGATCGGTTTGCTCCAGGGACTGAACTCGCTGCTTACCTTGGAGCGCAGCTTTTCGACGTCGTCGAAACGGATACTTTCCATAACTTCACCTCCGGCGGCCGAATCCGTTGACGGTTGCGGCCCGTCAAATTGGTTGCACCTGTCGAGCGGCGGCGGGCGATTTGCCGCCCGGCGCCGCGTCCGCATCCGGTTTTGATCCGCGCGGGCGCACCAGCCGCGCGCGCAGCGCCGCCTGCGCCCCCGGTCCCGGGAGCATCCGCGCGTCGAGCCATCCGAGGTTGCGGCCGTCGCGGCTGGTGACGCGCACCTCGATCGGCTCGGCATTGCGGCGATCGACCACGATTACCGGGACGCGGCGCGGCCCCACGATCCAGCGATCGCCCCATTCGCGCAGCGCCATCAGCACCGGAAAGAGCGCGCGGCCCTTTTCGGTCAGCCGATATTCGGCGCGCCGCGAGCTGGCGGCTGCGGCGCGTTCGAGAATGCCGCGCGCGACCAGTTTCTTCAGCCGCGCCGCCAGGATATTGCGCGCGATCCCGAGGTTGCGCTGGAAATCCTCGTAGCGTCGCGTGCCCATCAGCGCCTCGCGCAGGATAAGGAACGTCCACCATTCGCCGATCTGATCGAGCGCGCGTGCGATCGAGCAGTTCATGTGGGCGAAGGTTTTGCGCCGCATCAGGCGAGCCTAACATGCTTGCGTTTCATCATGCAACTAAATGGCGGGCCCGGCCGCAATCGCGTACGGTGCGGTGCCGCGGATGCACCAACGCGCCGCCCCCGCTGCGACGGCGACGCTTAGGCCGCCGCCTGCGCCAGGCGCGTGTAGTGGCTCGCAATCTCGCGCCCGATCATTTCGACCTGCCCGGCCCACGCCTGCGGCTCGGCCACCGGCCACAGCACGAACTTGTCGAGTCCGACCGCGATGTACTGGTCGACGCGCGCGATGATGTCCGCGGGCGAGCCGAACACGGTGCGGCTGAAGAATTCCTCGCCGCCGCGGTCGAGCGCGCGCACCACCGGCTCGAGGTCGGCCCGGGCGCGCTCGCGCGTCGGCCCGAGCCGGCAGAGCAGGATGAGGCCGGACTCGATGCGCGCGTTGGCGCGCCCATATTCCGCCGCATAGGTGCGAATCGATGCCATGTTGCGCGCGAATTCCTCGGGCGTGAGGAACGACGCGAAGTACCCGTCCGCCATCCGCGCCGTGCGCCGCAGCGCCCCTTCGGACTTGCCGCCGACCCAGATGTCGATGGTGCCGGAATCGTTGTTGGTGCGCCGGGCCGGGCGCGGCTCGAGGGTCACGTTGTCGAAATTGAAAAAGCGCCCATGATGGCTCACGTTGGCTTGCGTCCACACCTTGCGCAGCACCTCGACGCCCTCGTCCAGGCGCCGTCCGCGCGTCTCCAGCGCAATTCCGGTCGCTGCATAGTCGGCCAGGTTGGCGCCGGTCCCCACGGCCATCACCATCCGCCCGTGCGAGTAGTAATCGAGCGTCGCGAACGATTTCGCCACGGTGAGCGGATGGCGCAGATTGAGCAGCAGCACGCTGGGGCCGAGCTTGATGCGCGAGGTGCGCGAAGCCAACAGCGCCAGCGTGGCCACGACGTCCAGTTCGGGCGAGGGCGACAACAGATGGTCTGAGAGCCAGAACGAGTCGAGGCCCCATCCCTCGGCCTGCTCGGCCACCTGGATAATGGTCTCCGGCGTCGGCATGCCGAGCCGCCAGAGCCCGAACCCGACCCCGATTTTGACGTGTTTCATGGGGATCTCCTCATCTATGACGGCACGCGTCCGGCGCAATAGTACCATAGCGGACGCCACGCCGGATCGGCTAATCTGTCGGCGGTGGGCGAGCTTGGGGTAACCGTACTGGGGGCGGGCGATGCCTTCGCGAGCGGAGGGCGCTTTCAAGCCGGCTACGTAATCGAAGCCGAGGGCTGCCATTTTCTTATGGAGGCCGGGCCGACGCTGCTCCCGGCGCTCAAGCGCGCGCGCATCGATCCCGCCGATCTCGATTTCGTCCTCATCAGTCATCTGCACGGCGACCATTTCGCAGGCCTGCCCTTTCTGATGCTCCAGTACATGTGGGAAAGCCCGCGCAAGCGGATCCTCACAATCGCCGGCCCGCGCCACCTCGAGCAGCGCACGCGTGCGCTCTTTCACAACATGTACCCCGGTATGAATACGCATCCGCTGATGCGCAAGATCAGGTTCCTCGAGCTGGAAGCCGGTCGCACCTCGCGCGTCGGACCGGCGCGCGTCGCCACCGTGCGCACCCCGCACACCAAGCCCGATGTCTCGCTCGCGCTGCGTGCAACCGTCGACGGCCGCACGCTGGCGTTTTCAGGCGACAGCGGATGGACCGAAGGCTTGATCGAAATCAGCGCGGGCGCCGACCTGTTTTTATGCGAGTGCACCTATTTCGAGACCGACCATCTCGATTTCCATCTCAACTATCCGACCATCGAACGCAATCGGCGCCGCTTCACCGCCGAACGAATGGTGCTGACGCATATCGGACGCGAGGTGCTCGAGCGGCGCGCCGATGTCGGGCTCGAGATGGCCGAAGACCTGATGAAAATCTCCGCCTGATTGGGTTTTGCGCCGCGCCCGCGGATGGCTATGCTCGTGCTTGATCGGTCCGCGGCGTGGGCGCCGGCGCTCGCGCGCAGGCGGCGGCCGCCGCGCCAACCAACGCCAAACTGACAAGGAGCCCGCCGTATGGGTATCGCGGACGGCAAACGCGCGCTGATAGTCGGCGTCGCCAACGACAAGAGCCTAGCCTGGTCGATCGCACAGGAACTGAAGGCGCAGGGCGCGGAAATCGCCCTGACTTACCAGGGCGAAGTGCTCGAGAAGCGGGTGCGCCCGCTCGCCGAATCGATCGGCGCGGCCGTGCTCGGCGAGCTCGACGTCAACGACGAGGCGCAAATCGGCCGCGCCATGGCCGAGCTGCGCGAGATGTGGGGCGGGCTCGACATGCTGGTCCATGCGGTCGCGTTTGCCGAGCGCGAGGACCTGCGCGATCGCTTTCTGACCGTGAGCCGCAGCAATTTCGCGCGCGCGCTCGAGATTAGCGCCTACTCGCTGGTCGCGCTGGCGCGCGCCGCCGAGCCGCTGATGGAAGCGCGCGGCGGCGGCTCGATTCTGACGCTGAGCTATCTCGGCGCGGTGCGCGCGGTGCCCAACTACAACGTCATGGGCGTGGCCAAGGCCGCGCTGGAAGCCTGCGTGCGTTACCTCGCGGTCGATCTCGGACCGAAGAACATCCGCGTCAATGCGCTCAGCGCGGCGCCCGCCCGCACCCTCTCCTCCTCGGCCATCCGCGACTTTTTCACCATGGCGCACGAGGTCGAGGAGCGCTCGCCGATGCGCCGCGGGATGAAGACCGAGGAGGTCGGCAGGATGGCGGCGGCGATGCTGAGCGAACTGGCGAGCGGCGTTACCGGCCAGACGGTTTACGTGGACGTCGGCTACAGCATCGTGGGACTGTAGCTGTAGCCGCGTCCGGTTATTTCTCTCGGAGCAAGGAGGCAGCGCGATGGCTATCGTTGCAGTGCCGCAACTGTCGGACAATTACGCCTATCTAATAATCGACGACGCGAGCGGACAGTGCGGCGTGGTCGACTGCTCGGAGGCGGACAAGGTGCTCGCCGAGGTCGACCGCCGCGGGCTCAAGCTGGTGGCCGCGCTGCCCACGCATTGGCATCCCGACCACGTCGGCGGCAACCTCGACCTGGCGCGCGCGATCGCGGGGCTGCGCGTATACGGCGCGCGCGGCGAGGCCGGGCGCATTCCCGCCATGACCGATGAAGTCGATGACGGCAGCGAGGTCGCGGTGGGGCCGATTCGCGGCCGCGTGATCGGGATTCCCGCCCACACCAGCGGCCATATCGCGTATTACTTCCCATCGCTCAAGGCGGTCTTCACCGGCGATACGCTGTTCATCGCCGGATGCGGCCGCGTGTTCGAGGGCAAGGCGGAGACGATGGTCGCCTCGCTGGCGCGGCTGAGCGCGCTGCCCGACGACACACAGGTGTACTGCGGTCACGAGTACACCGAGAAAAATCTACAATTCGCTCTAACGCTCGAGCCCGGCAATCCGGCGCTCAAGGCCAAGTACGAATGGGCGCGGCAGATGCGCGCCGGCGGCAAATTCACGATTCCGTCCAGCATCGGCGATGAGAAGCGCTTCAACCCCTTCCTGCGCACCGACAGCCCGGAGCTGCGCGCGAGCCTCAAGAAAATCGATCCTTCGCTGGGCAATGATGCCGTTGCAATATTCGCCAAAACCCGCGAGCTGAAGGATCGCTTTTAGCGAAAATTTACTCGATGGTGGCCGCAGATTGTCCCAATTGCCACTATTTCTGGGCTATTTGGAGATAACACCCGTCAAAAGTTGAAAATGGAGAACAAAATCGAGGACTTAGCTGGCATATATGGCTAATTGAAGAGGCATGAAGCCTATCACAGAATAAATTAGATGATTAAATCCATTTGACAACTGCTCCCATTAAGGCCTATGTTGCGTCCCGTTAGCTCAATGCTTGCGTAATGAGCGAAGGGAGTGAGTCCTATGGGCCGGGTCTTGCGATTGTTCGTTCGCTTACGGGAGACGATGGTCAGGAGCTTGGGCGGCCAGACGATGGTTGAGTATGCATTAATCATCGCTTCGATCGGCGTAATAGCCTGGAGTGCATACAACATGATGGGCCATAACATCGGCTCGATGGCGAGCGGGCTCGACTCTGACCTGACGAGCGCGTGAGGTTCAATCGCCGCCACTGTGCGCGCCTCGATTCGATTAAGATTTCTGGTGGTTCGCCACGGCGCTATGCCGTGCAGAGCGCCTGGCGGAGTTGGCGCGCGACCTGATCGATGATCGCGTTGAGGCGGCGGCACAGGATATACATGGCCCAGAAGGTCGGAGTGGCGTTCATTTCGAGGTTTTAGTGCGGCGTGACGGGCCGTGACTCGACTCGGCGGCGCGCCGAGAATGAAGCCTTCGCCGACCTTCTCGCGACCCATCAGCCGCCGCGACCCTCACCCTAGCTGGGCTGACGCGAGCCGTCTGACGTTATTTAACCGGAAACAAAGTTTAGGCGGTCACTAGATAGCGCGGAGCTTATAGCCGCTAGCTTCGCGAAGATCGGTAAGGGTGTTCCGCCGAAGTTAATTTTGGGTTATCCGGCCTAGAGCCATCGTCGAAATCGGTTCGTCTCGATGATTGATTAGGTGCATAAGGTCGAGATTGCGTTTTCCTGCTGGCTCGAAAAATGACAGAAGCACGAAGTGGAAAATCGAAAGACCGTTCGAGGTTTGATGGGCGAAACTCTGCGGGAAATCGCCATTCTCGTGGCGGTTTTCTATACACTCGAAGTCTTTATCTCGAACAAACCGGTTCCGTTCTGGCTCAATGGGGCTGTGCTCGCAGGTTGTATAGCTTTTCTTTCTCCTGGCATAGGATTGGAAGTAGCGGATCCTCGATGAGGAGAGAGAAGGAACATGCCCCCATATTATTCGCTGTTAGTTCCGGCAGGTCTGGCTCTTTTCTCGGCAATCGTCGGGATTATCGCGCTTTTTCTCGAGCGCCGCAGGGCGAGACAAGCTGAAGCCGCAAGCGGCACCCAGAGCAGGGCGGCCTATGGCTGATATCAAACGGCTTGTTCGAAGCGGGGCGGGCTGATTTAAAAGTCCGCCTTGCAGGCCCGTCCCCCCCCTCGCGCTGCGCCTAGTGAACCAGTCGTGGGTCAGAATGTAGCGCGCAAGTTCCGCGCGCGTGACGGTCGGACTTTCGTGAGGGTTGTTCAGCTTTGGGAGCGGTGCTGTTCTCGTTTTCTGAATTCGGGGATACCACGACTTCTATCTTTTCTTTTTTCCCGTGCTCCGAGCGATTGTTGAACCGTTCCCAAAGATTTTCGGGGGGGTCGGGCGTTAGCCCGACCCCCCGCCGCTCCACATCCACAACCCCGCCCCACACTTCTCAAGCGAGGCTGGGCCCCCGTCATCCGCTCATCAATCCCCGCGTGCAGCCCGCTCGATTCATCGTCTGACTCCTGCCGAAGGAGTCGCCTCCCCCGCCGCTGCCGACCCCCGTTTCACCGCCGCCGCGCGCTACCCCTGTCGCCCCGCGGGCACAGGGGCGTTCAAATCCGCAAAAGCAAAAACTCGTCTGCCGCACTTCGCGCGAGCATCCGCGCGCTCACGAACATCCGCTGGTCGCGCCACAGTTGAGGCACTTGTAGCACGTGCCGTTGCGCACCATCAGGCATCCGCAGTCCGGACACGGCGGCGCATCGGCCTGGTTGATGAAGGCCTGGCGCGTGCGATCCGCCGCCGAGATCGCCGCGGAACTCTTCGCCGGCGCCGCCGCGATAACCGGTGCGGCCTGCGCCGCGGTGTCGCCGTTGAGCTCCGGCGCGATTACGCCGACTTCGCGCCGCGCCTCTTCGTCGAGAAACTTGGACGCGAGCCATCGGAACAGGTAATCCACGATCGACTTGGCGTACGGAATCTGCGGATTCTTGGTGAAGCCCGAGGGCTCGAAGCGCATGTGCGAGAACTTGTCCACCAGAAAGCGCAGCGGCACGCCATACTGGAGCGCGTAGCTGATCGCGGTTGCGAACGAATCCATCAGGCCCGAGATGGTCGAGCCCTGCTTGGACATCATCACGAAGATCTCGCCCGGCAGGCCGTCCTCATACATGCCGACGGTGATGTAGCCCTCGTGGCCGGCGATATCGAACTTGTGCGTGATCGATTTGCGCTCGTCGGGCATCTTCCTGCGATGGAGCCCGCGCTCGGCGCCCGCCGCCGCGATTGCCGCCAGCGCCGCCGGCGCCGAATCGGCCGCGGCCGCTTCGCTCTTCTGCTTGCCGGTGTTGAGCGGCTGCGTGCGCTTGGATCCGTCGCGATAGATCGCGACCGCCTTGAGTCCCAGCTTCCACGCCGTCATGTAGGCTTCGGCGACGTCGTTCACGTCGGCCTCGGCCGGCATGTTGATGGTCTTGGAGATGGCGCCCGAGATGAACGGCTGCACCGCGCCCATCATGCGCAGATGGCCCTGGTAATGAATCGTGCGCGCGCCGGCGCGCGGCTTGAACGCGCAATCGAACACGGCGAGGTGCGCGTCGGCCAGATGCGGCGCGCCCTCGATGGTTTCGTGCTCGTCGAGGTACTCGACGATTTCCTGCACCTCGCGCGAGTCGTAGCCCAGGCGCTTGAGCGCGCGCGGCACGGTGCCGTTGACGATCTTGAGCATCCCGCCGCCGACCAGCTTCTTGTACTTGACCAGCGCGATATCGGGCTCGATGCCGGTGGTGTCGCAATCCATCATGAAGGCGATGGTGCCGGTGGGCGCGATTACGGTCGCCTGCGAGTTGCGGTAGCCGGCCGACCGGCCGAGCTCGAGCGCCTCGTCCCATGACTCGCGCGCCGCGCGCAACAGCGCGAGCGGCACGTGCGCGGAATCGAGTTCGTAGGCCTTCTCGCGATGGCCCGCGATGACCTTGAGCATCGGCTCGCGGTTGATCGCGTAGCCGTTGAACGGGCCCATCGCCGCCGCCACGCGCGCCGATTGCAGGTAGGCCTCGCCCGTCATCAGCGCGGTGATCGCGCCGGCGTAGCTGCGCCCGTGGTCGGAATCGTAGGGCAGGCCGAGCGCCATCAGCAGCGCGCCCAGGTTGGCGTAGCCCAGGCCGAGTTCGCGGAAGTCGCGCGCGTTGCGCGCGATCTCGTCGGTCGGATACGACGAATTATCGACCAGGATCTCCTGCGCCGTGATCATCACGTCCACCGCGTGGCGAAACGCGCGCACGTCGAACTCGCCGCGCTCGTCGAGAAACCTGAGCACGTTGATCGAAGCCAGATTGCAGGCCGAGTTGTCCAGATGCATGTACTCGCTGCACGGGTTCGAGGCGTTGATGCGCCCCGAGTTGGGGCAGGTGTGCCAGGCGTTGATGGTCGTGTCGAACTGCATCCCGGGGTCGCCGCAGGCGTGCGCCGCCTCGGCGATCATGTTCATCAGCTCGCGCGCCTTGTAGGTGCCGTCGGGGCGCCCGTCGCGGACGAAATGCGTCGTCCATTCGCCGTCGGCGGCGACCGCGCGCATGAAGTCGTCGGTCACACGCACCGAGTTGTTGGCGTTCTGGAAGAACACCGAGCCGTAGGCCGGGCCGTCGAGCGAGGAGTCGTAGCCGGCGTCGATCAGCGCCCACGCCTTGCGCTCCTCGTCCTGCTTGCACTTGATGAAATCGACGATGTCGGGATGGTCAACGTTGAGCACGACCATCTTGGCCGCGCGCCGCGTCTTGCCGCCCGATTTGATCACGCCCGCCGACGCGTCGGCCGCCTTCATGAAGCTGAGCGGGCCCGACGCGGTGCCGCCGGCCGAGAGTTTCTCACGGCACGAGCGCACGGCCGACAGATTGACGCCCGCGCCCGAGCCGCCTTTGAAGATGATCCCCTCGTTGCGGTACCAGTTCAGGATCGAGTCCATGTTGTCCTCGACCTTGAGGATGAAGCAGGCCGAGCATTGCGGCTTGGGCTCGATGCCGACGTTGAAATAGACCGGGCTGTTGAAGGCTGCGCGCTGGGTCACCAGCAGGGCGGTCAGCTCGGCCCTGAAGGTCTCGCGTGCGGCGTCGTCGGCGAAGTAGCCCTGCCGCTCGCCCCATCCGGCGACCGTATCGACCACGCGCCCGATGAGCTGGCGCACGCTCGATTCGCGCCGCGGGCTGCCGAGCGCGCCGCGGAAGTACTTCGAAACGACCACGTTGGTCGCGGTCTGCGACCAGGTGCGGGGAACCTCGACGTCGCGCTGCTCGAAGACCACGCGGCCGTCTTCGCCGGCGATTACGGCCGAGCGCAATTCCCATTCGACCTCGCTGAACGGATCGACCCCGGGGCGGCTGAAGAATCGCTCCAATTTAAGGCCGGCACGCGATGTCGCCTGTGCGTGCTCAGGCGCTTTAGGTGATTTCTTGTCTAGTCCAGGCATCGTCATCTCGCCTGCCGCCATGGTGCCCCGTCCTCCTGCCCCGCTGGTGCTTTCGGTGCTTAGGAGGATCGCATTATGGGCTTTTTTGTCAAGGCTCGAAGTACCACTAATAGGGGTTGAGAGCCTGTTGACAACCTATACATAGTCGGTCGATTTCTGTGGATAACTTTGATCGCGATTGTTTCAATCCATAAACACAGCTTATTCAAACAGGGGTCTCGAGCGAATATCCATCCAGTACGCTCTTCCTGTGGAAACTTGATCGATTTTGGCGCATCCGGATGCGTCTTGAATGCAATTGCACCATTGCGCATGAACTGAATGAAGCTATTTTAGGGTCGATGGCCGCGCGCAAACGCAGAGCTCCCGAGCCCATCGCAAACACGCTCGGCTCGCTCATCGACCGGCTCGATACCGAGGGACATTTCGCGATCGTGCGCCTGGTCCGGGCTTGGCCGGAGATCGTCGGCGAGGCGATTGCGCGCCGCACCGAGGTAGTCGAGCTGAAGTTCAACACCGCGGTGGTCCGCGTGTCGGGCGCGATGTGGATACAGGAATTGAATCTGCTGCGGCCCGAGATAATCGCGCGCCTTGGAGCGCGGCTGGGCAACGATGCGGTACGCGAGCTGCGGTTCGTGCAGGGGCGGCTCAGCCGGCGCAGCACCCGTCCGCGGCTGCGCACGGTGGCGCGCGCCCCGCGCCGCGCGATCGAGCTGCCCGAGCTGAAGGATCCCGAACTGCGCCGCGCCTTCGAGAGCCTGGTCGAGGCCTGGGGACGCGCGCCCCGCTAGCATCCAGCAGGCTGTATTCGTAATATACGCGGGACTTTGCGGTTGAACTTTGGGGGGCGGCCGGCGGATGTGCTAACAGCGCTTGCCGCTTTGCGGACCGCAGCGAATCAACGCATCTGACCCTTAGGGAGGGGACGAGGCATGAAACGGATCGCTTCAACATTAATCGGAGCACTCTTTCTCGGAGCAGGTTTTGGTATCGCGATGGCGCAGGGCGGTGCTGCGCCGGCCCCGGCGGCACCGGCTCCGGCAGCTCCGGCCGCGAGCGCGCCCGCGGCACCTGCGCCGGCCGAGGCGGCCACTGCGAATCAGGAGGAAGTCGACGCCTTCCATCGCATGCTGAAGATGCATCATCGGATGTGGCGGCGGCTCAAGCAGAATCCCAACGTGGTCACCAACGATGCGTGGGTGGGCAAGTATCCCGACCTGCAGCTCTTCTTCAACAAGTACCAGGGCTCCAAGGAGCGTTTCCTCGCGCAGCCCGGTGTGTACCTGAACATGAAGGAGAGCAAGGCGCTGCATCGCGAAGAGACGCGCGGCGCAGGCGGCGAATAAATAATCGATCGTGCATGGGGCGGCCCCTCAAGGGGCCGCCCGCTTTTCTGCGTTCGCATCTGCGCCGACGCATCCTCCGTCTCGTCATCCTTCGCCCGCGCGGCGTATAAAAACGCCGCTTGTCCGCCATCTCGCGCGAAGCGACAATAGTCACGAGCGAGAAAAACGGCTGAATCCGCAGTTCAGCAGTTGGGCCTCACGTTCGGGCCGGTCCAATCCAGTTCCGGATGCGGCGGACGCCCTCGCGCGCGTTCCTGCATCGAGGAGGTTCATGCCCATGAGACGAATCGTGTCCGTTGCGTTTGCTCTATTGGCCGCCATCGGGCTCGGCGCCCCGGCGTTCGCGCAGGCGAAGCCCGAGGTGATCATCACGCACGAGATGACCAACCAGGATCTGGATCTGGCGGAGCTGCAGGCGTTCGACCAGGTCGCGTCCGCCAATGAACGGATGGCGCATCGGCTGGCCGCCAATCCGCGCCTGGCCAACAACGAGAGTTTTCTCAACAAGTGGCCGGAACTCAACAGCTTCTTCGACAAGCATCCGGGCGCGAAAGATCGCTTCCTGGCCGATCCGGGCAACTACCTGCCCGATGTGCGCACGCATCGAGCGCATCGCGTGATGGCGGCCCATGAGGCGAAATCGGCGGCCGCGCCGGCGCCCGAGGCGAATCCGCCGGCCGCAACGTCGCCGACCGCTCCGGCCGAAAAGACCGCCGCGCCGCCTGCTGCTCCCGCATCGCCGCCGGCGCCCCCAGGTGCGCCAACAAGTCCGTAGCTACGCTTTTGAGCGGCGGGCCGGATAAGTCTGGCCCGCCACTCGTTTTCCGTTCCCCAATTCTTCGATCCGACACGCGGGGACTGCGAACGAAACCGGCGCGGTTCACTGTCGTATTCTGTCGTTGGCCAGAGTAATTTCTGGCAAGGCATACGATGCTTACAGTCGGCAATATGCCGCAGGGCAAGCGCGCTCTCCATGCGCTCAACCGGTTGGGCTATGGTCCGCGTCCCGGAGATCTCGAACGCGTCAACCAAATCGGCGTCGAGCGCTACATCCGCGAACAGCTCGATCCCGAGTCCATCGCGGTACCGCGCGAGCTCACGAGCCGGATCGATGCGCTCACGACGCTGCATATGACGCCGGTCGAGCTGTTCCTGAATTTCCAGCTCCCGGTGCGGCAGGCGAAGGGCGACGCGGACGCACAAAAGGCGGCCCGCCAGCGCTCGCGGCTGATTCTCCAGGAAGCGGTCGAGGGGCGGCTGATACGTGCGATCTACGGACCGCGCCAGCTGCAGGAGGTGATGACCGCCTTCTGGTTCAACCACTTCAACGTCTTTGCGGGCAAAGGGCTCTGTCATCTCTGGGTCGGCGCGTACGAGCAGGAGGCGATTCGGCCGCACACGATGGGCCGCTTTCGCGCGCTGCTCGGCGCGACCGCAAAGCATCCGGCGATGCTCTTTTATCTCGATAACTGGCAGAACAGCGCGCCCAATGGCGCCGCGCGACGCGGCAAGTTCGAAGGTATCAACGAGAACTATGCGCGCGAGGTGATGGAGCTGCATACGCTCGGCGTCAACGGCGGGTACACGCAGGCCGACGTGACGGCGCTCGCGCATATTCTGACCGGATGGGGCCTCGCAAAGCGCGGGCGTGGCGCGATGGCGACGGGCGGTGCGGGCATGAACGGCGAGGGCACCCGTCCGGGCTTCGCCGGCGGCGGCATGCGCCGATTCATCGGCGGATGGCCGCGGCGAGCCGCTCATCGTGCGCCGCTTCCCAGCTCTGAGAGCGATCAGTACGGATTCTACTTCGATCCGGGCCGCCATGATTTCAGCGACCAGGTGTTTCTCGGGCGCACTTACTCCGGCGGCACGGGAATCGCCGCGGGCGAGCAGGCGCTCGACGTGCTGGCGCATTCGCCGGCCACGGCGCGCCATCTGAGCCGTCAGCTTGCGCAGCATTTCGTCGCGGACGATCCACCGCAGACGCTGGTGGCGCGAATCGCGGATCGGTACGAGGCGAGCCAGGGCGATATCCGCGCGACGCTCGAGGTCTTGTTCTTCAGCCCGGAGTTCTGGGACGAGCGATGCTTCGCCGCCAAGTTCAAGTCGCCGTACGAATACGTCATCTCGGCCGCGCGCGCGGCCGGCACGACCGATATCACCAACTTCCGTCCGCTGTTCGGCACGATGATGCTGCTCGGGATGCCGCCGTACGGGCGCGAAACGCCCGACGGCTATGCCGACACGCGCGAGGCATGGCTCAATCCGGATGCGATGATGACGCGGCTCAGCTTCGCGACCGCACTGGGCCAAGGCCATTTGCCGCTGCTCGCACCCCCATTCGAGGCCGACGGCGCAGCCGGCGGCGGAGATGGCGGCAAAGGATTCCGCGTCAGCACGAAGCGCGGCAGAAACGGCTCGATCATGCGCGAGATCAGTTCTCCGGACGCAGGCGCCGGCCGCAGTGGAGAAGCGCCGATGACGCCGCCGGATGCGGCGATGCTCACGGCGGCGCTCGACAACAATCTCTCGGCCAGTACGCGCGAGGCGATCGAGGCCGCGCCCGCGCAGCTGCGCGCGGCGATGGTCCTGGGCAGCCCGGAATTCATGATGCGCTGAACGGCGCGACGGAGCATCGAGATGAACCGCGAGCGTGAGGAACCTCAGTGCGTTGACCGGGCCGCGAAGCGCCGCAACCCAATGAGCATCGAGCGGCGGGCCTTTATTCGCGGCGCGGCGGCTCTGGGAGCGGCCGGTGTGATGATGCTGGGGCCGGCGGCCTGGGCGGCGCGCGCGCTCAGCGGCGATTCAAGCCGCAAGCGGCTGGTCGTGGTTTTCATGCGCGGGGCGGTCGACGGACTCAACGTCGTCGTGCCGCACGGCGAGCCGAACTATTACGACGCGCGGCCGACGCTGGCGATCGCGGGCGCGGGCGGCGACGGCGCGGCGCTCGACCTCGACGGCTTCTTCGGTCTGCATCCGGCGCTGGCGGCGCTGATGCCGCAATGGCGCGACGGAACGCTTGCCTTCGTGCACGCCTGCGGCTCGCCCGATCCGACGCGCTCGCATTTCGACGCGCAGGACTACATGGAAAGCGGCACACCGGGAGTCAAAAGCACGGCCGACGGATGGATGAACCGGGTGTTGGCGGCGATGCCCGGCCGATCGGCGGCGGACAAATCGTCGCCGACCGAGGCGTTGAGCCTGGGCGCGAATGTTCCGCGTATTTTGTCGGGGCGGATGCCGGTCGCGAACATCCCGCTGGGCCGCGCGGCGGCGCGCCCGATGCCGCTTGACCGGCCGATCGTCGAGACCGCGTTCGACCGGATGTATCGCGGGAACGACCCGCTGAGCCATGCCTACCGGGAAGGGCGGGAAGCGCGCACGAGGCTCATGAGCGAACTCGAGCAGGACATGACCGAGGCCAACAACGGCGCGCCCTCGCCCAGGGGATTCCCCGACGACACCGCGCGCTTGGCGCGGCTCATCGCGCGCGACCCGAGCATCCGGCTCGCGTTTCTGGCGCTGGGCGGATGGGACACGCACGTCAACCAGGGCTCGTCACGCGGCCAGCTTGCAAATCATCTGCAGCCCCTGGGCGAAGGCCTGGCCGGCTTCGCCACGGCGCTCGGACCGCATTACCAGGACACGGTGATCGTGGTCATCTCGGAATTCGGGCGCACGGTGCGTCAGAACGGCAACGGTGGAACCGATCACGGCCACGGCAATGTGATGTGGGTGATGGGCGGTCCGGTGCGCGGGCGCAAGGTGTACGGCGCATGGCCGGGGCTGGCGACGCAGCAACTCTACCAGGAGCGCGATCTCGCGGTCACGACGGATTTCCGCGAGCCGATCTCAACCGTGCTGCGCGCGCACATGGGGCTTGGCGATGCGCAGATCGAGCGCGTGTTTCCGGCGAGCCCGCGCGCAACGGGTCATAGCGCGGGCCTGATAACGGCGTAACGGCATCCGCGTTGGCGTACCGCGTCGCGGATGCTTCACCTAGTGAGTGGCGCTCGCGCTGGCCGGACGATAGGCGATCAGTTCCTGCGACTTGAAATCGGGGTCCGTGCTGTCGCATCGCGCGAGCGCGTTGACCTCGGGCGCGTACCAGCATGTCATCTGCACGTGCGACAACCCGGTGCGGTAGACGATGTTGAGCTTGAGCGCGTCGAGCGTGCCGGCAGGAACCGTGACCTGTTCCCAGTCGAGCGCCTCGCCACGCGTATTGCCCCAGATGCGCCCCGCCGCGGTCTTGAGCAGCCAGTCCTGCGACCACTTTTTTCCCGCCCACAGCGGAAAACTGAACGTGCCGAGATTCGGATCGAACGACCCGATCAATGTTCCGACATGCCCCGCAATCAGGTTGCCGTCGAGCGTGTAAGTGTTGATATGGCCGAACCAGTTCAGCACCATCCGATTGCCCGCGACCCTGACGACCTTGATGTCGCCGTCGGTGCCGTTGAGCCGCGCGATCCATGTGTCGCCGATCTCGTACTGGGGCGCCGGCACCTCGCGGTTCTCCGGATTGGGCTTGGCGACCTCGACCACCTCTTTATGGCGGCAGAAGGTGCACGGCCCGACGACTTCGACCGCTTCGCCGCTGACGATAAACGTGCTGCCGTCGGCGCTGGTGGTGGTGGTCAGATGGGTGATCGCGTCCACGTTGTCCTGGTAGCGGTCGATCGCGAGCCGGCGCAGCTTGTCGTTGATATGCGTGCTGTCGATCGCGGCGGCCGAGAACGGCTCGCTATAGCCGACTTCGCCCAGCGACTTGTGCGGCTCGGAAAGATCGCCCGTTTCCACCATGATCTCGGAGCGATTCAGCGTCACCATCGTCTGCCGCATCATCTCCTGGCGATGGCGCTCCTGCTGAACGCAGGCCGGTGCGGCAATTGCGGCGAGCACCGCCATCGCAAGCAGCGCCGCCGCGCGCGCCGCTGCGAATTTGCACAGGATCACGCGCATCAGGGTATCACGTCCGCATCCGCGCGCTACGCGTCAGGGGGCGGCGCGCCGGCGGAATCCGGAGCGCGCGCGGGCATGCTCTCGCCGCGAAGCAGACGGGCGAGGTCGCGCAGTTCGGCGGCGTTGAGATCGGAGGCCAGCCAGACATTCATCCCCCCGCGCCGCCAGTGCATCAGGTTGAAGCCGTGCATCGCGACGCTGTCGATCGCGGTTTCGTCCGCCGCTGCGGCCGGCCACACGAAGACGTTCACGATATGTTTGCGGCGCTGATAAACCAGCGCCGCCACCGTGCGCCCGTCGAGGTAATCCAGGCGCCCGCCGGCGAGGCGGAAGCCCGCGGCGGCAAAGTCGCTCACCGGCGGCGAGAAATCGACCCGTCCGTTGAACCATGGCTTGACCGTGTGCTGGTCGGTCGACGCGACATCCATCAGATGACCTGGCATCAGCGAGCGCAGATGGCTCGCGAGTACTTCGCTCGCGAGCGCAGCCCGGCCGGCTGAAGGTCTTGCGGCCGCGCCGAACGGCCGCCAGGTCACCGGGTTGGCGTTGATGATCGCGACCGCAAGCAGCGCGCACGCCGCGCCCGCCAGCGCCCATCCGAGATTTGCGCTGAAGCCGGCGCCGCGCGCCGCCGGCGATGTTCGGCGGTCGCGGCGCCACCGGCCGGTTCGAGCCGCGCGGATATCGCCGCCTTCCGGCTGCTCCGCGCCTCCCGCGACGGCATCGGCGATCGCCGCGGCGACGCGAGCGCGCAGCGCGGGCGGCGCGGCATGGCGCAGCTCAGAATCGCGCAGCGCCGCGCTGAGGGCGCCGAGCGAGGAACGCTCGCGCGCGCATCCGGCGCATTCGGCGAGATGGCGCTCCATCTCGAGGACCGACTCGAGCGCGAGTTCGCCGTCGGTGTAGGCGTGAACCAAGGTGCGCGCCTCGTCGCAATTCATGTCGGCCTCGTCTCGCATCGCCGGCGCATGGTCGATTTCACCGGATTTGCCGCAGGCGGCCGGCTGCTCCGGATTTGCCCGCAGCCTCCGCGGATTTGCCCGAAGCCGCGCCGGCGGACTCGCTCGCCTTGCCGCCGAGCGCCAGCCGCAGGCGATCGCGCGCGCGCGCCAGCCGCGACATCACGGTGCCGATCGGCACGTCGGCGGCGTCGGCGATCTCCTTGTACGAAAGCCCGTGCATCTCGCGCATCACGATCGCTTCGCGATACTCGGGCGGCAACGCCTCGAGCGCGCGGACGAGCGCCAGGCGATCGCTGCGAGCGATCGTTACCGCGGCGGGATCGGTGTCGGTGCCGGCGGGTCCCGGATGCAGCTCCTCGTCGAACATCAACGGCGACGCGTTCGTGCGCGAGCGGGCGAGCTGCGTGTAGCAGACGTTGCGCACGATCGCGAGCAGCCAGGCGCGGCGATCGCCGCCGCGAAAACCGCCGGCAAAGCGGATCGCGCGCACGAACGCCTCCTGCACCGCGTCCTGCGCTTCGTGATCGTCGCGCATGAGCCATCGCGCCAGGTTGTAGGCGTCGTCGAGCCATTCGAGCAGGCTCTGGTGGAATTTCCGCGCGTCGTCCCGATTTAACAATCGATTTTCTCTTCTCGCGCACGTGCGGTCGCACAGGAGACCGCGCCGCCGGTGATTTTATTCCATCGCGTACGCGGACGCAGCGGCCGGGAATAACCGCTGAGTTATCCAGGTCTCACCATCAGGAAACGAGGGCGCGCTGGGAGCTGCGGACCGAAGTGTCCGGCGCGCCTGCCAAAACCTCTGCGACGGACGAAGGGTAGGCAACGAAGTGAAAACAACGGTGGACCGGCGGTCGTTTCTCAGGGTCGCGGGAGCTTCGCTCGGCATCGGGGCTCTCTACCAGTTCGCGCCGATGCTTGTGCGGGGCGCCGCGGCGGACTACGTGCGCGGCGATTTGCAGCGGCGCAATGGCGAGGCTCCGTCGAGCTTCACGTTCGCCCAGTTCAGCGATACGCACGTGGGCTTTGCGGGCGCCCCCGATCCGCTGGGAACGCGAGCCTTCGAGAGTGCGGTGACGCTGCTCAACCGCTCGCCGTATCGGCCGGATTTCGTGCTGTTCACCGGCGATCTCACGCACGACGTCGACGACCGCGACGCGCACGCCGCGCGCATGCGCCTGTTTGGGAAAATCGCGGGCGGTCTCAAGACCCGTGCGATTCATACGGTGCCGGGGGAGAACGACGCGGCGCTCGACGGCGGCGTGCTCTATCGCGAGCATTTCGGCGAAGGCCATTATTCGTTCGATCACAAGGGCGTGCACTTCGTCGCGCTCGACAACGTTTCGCAGGGCGGTCCGCAAGTCGGCGCGGCGCAGCGCGCATGGCTGCGTGCGGACCTCGCGCGCTTTTCGGCAAGCACGCCGATTATCGTCTTCACGCATCGCCCGCTGTTCGACTTCAAGCCCGAATGGGAATGGTTCACGCGCGACGGCGGCGCGGTGATGAGCGTGCTCGCGCCGTACGAGAACGTCACCGTCCTTTACGGCCATATACATCGCCATGACGTGCGTCAGATGGGGAAGGTCAGGCACTACGCGGCGCGCTCGCTCATCTTCGCCTTCGACGATCCCTCAACCAATGAGACCAAAAAGCCGCTCCTGTTCGACCCCGGCGATCCTTTCAGGGACCTGGGCATCCGCGTCGCCGCCTCGCAGCGCAACGGCGGGACCGCCGATCTCGGCGTGAATGAAATCGTGCTCAGCAAGGCCGAGTTCTCGGGTCTTTCGGGGATGCAGCAGATGATCAGGGGCGGCCAGGCGGCCGATGGGAGTTCGTCCGATGACGCGGACTAGGAAAATTGCGGTGTTGGCAATCGGAGGCTTGCTCGTAACTCATACAGCGCTGGCGCTGCTGCAACCTGCCCGGATCATCAAAATCAATGCGAGCAAGTATCACTTCACGCCGGACCGCATCGTGCTCGAGAAGGGCCGGCCGGTGACGCTCGAATTGACCAGCAGCGACCGCACGCACGGATTCATGGTCAAACCGCTCGGCGTCGATACGGATATCGAGCCCGGAGAGACGACCGCGATTACGATCCGTCCGGATAAGGCCGGCAGCTACACCACGATTTGCGATCACTACTGCGGCCTCGGCCATACCTTCATGAAGATGACCATCGTGGTCGAGGACGGCTCGGCCATGACGCGCACGTCGGTCAAATGAAATGCCCGAGACGGCGAAGCGCTGAACCCGCGAAACCGCGGGAGGGGCCTTTCGTACTTCTGATCGACCGTTAATCTCCCGCCCAAGGCGGGGCCGGGTCAGTCCCCCCACCCGGCTCCGCCTCTCCTTGAGGCGAGCCTCGCGCCTTGCTTGACGGTTAACGCGCCGAGAACTGCGCGATCGAGACTTGTATCGGCTCGCTCGCGAGGAAAGCGGGCGAGCGCGGGCGGCAGGCGCGGAAAAGCGGCGAACAGACGCGGGTTTTGCCCGAAGCCGGTCGAATGCGTCGGACGTCGAAGGTCGGGTGGGTGCGCCGCGGCGCGAGGCGCTTATTCGCCGCCCTCTTTCTGAATTTCCCGGTCCATCTCGCGCATCTTGGAGAGCCGCTGATCGGTCGGTACCAGGCGCGTGTCCGATTGCGCGGTCTGCTGTTCGCTGTGCACGCTGGGCAGTTCGCCGTCGATCTTTTCCAGCGACTCCTGGGCGAGCTTGCGCACCATCGGATTGGCATCCTGGCTGACCGTCTGCACCAGGATATCGCTCGCGTGAGGATCGCCGATCTCGCCCAGCGCGAAGACCGCGGTGCCGCGCGCCTGGTCGTTTGGCGCTTCCTTCAGGTATCCGATAATCGGCAGCGTGCCTCGCGAATCGCCGATGCGGCCGAGCGCGGCGACGATGTGCAGCTTCACCACCGCCTGCGTTTCGCGCAGGAACAGTTGCTGATTCAGCAGCGGCACGGCGATGGTCGCCTGCTGTGCGCCGAGGATGTCGATCGCGCGGATCTTGACGCGAATGTCGGGGTCGGTAAGTCCCTGGATCAGAATTTCCTGCGCCTTGGGTTCGCCGACGTGGCGCAGTTTGTCAAGCGCTTCGGCACGCACGCGCGGATCGGCGTCGGCCATGCCTTTCTTGGCGTCCTGTTCGAGCTGGTCGGGAGATTTGCCTTCTTCGCCGCCGCCGCCCGCCTTGCCGGCGCCTTGCATCATCTGACCCATCATGTTGCCGCCGCCGCCCGGAGCGGCGAGGCCGCCGAATTGCGCCAGTGCGGCCGGCGGCGTGACCGCCAGGGCCAGCAGCAGACCCCCGGAGAAAATGAATCCGGCTTTCGACAATTCCATGTCCTCTCGGCTTGCGGCAAAATCATCGATGAAAATGGCATCCATTGCAAGTATCGGTTCGCGCGCGGTGCTGCGGGTGCTGCTGCTCCTTGCCGCTGTGGCCGCGGCGATCGGAGGCGCGCTCGGCGCGGGGGCCTCGCCGCCGCCCGAGTCGTTGCCCGACGGCATCCGGGTGCCCAGCTATTCGCCGGGACCGATGCCGTTCCATCCGGGGGAGGAGCTGATTTACCAGGCGTCGTGGATCGGCATTCCGGCGGCCGACGGCCGGGTGGTGCTGCATGCGCATCCGCGGGATCCGGGGCTGTTGACGGCGGAGGTTTCGGTCAGCACCAATCGTCTGGTCGACCGGTTCTACAAGATGCGCGACTACCTCGACGAAATCTTCACCGCCGGGTCGCTCATGCCCGATACGATGCAGATTCGGCAGAATGAAGGCCGGCGTCACGACACCTTCAACGTCACCTTCAACCATCGCAACCACATCGTCACGCTGGTCAAGCACGGGCCGCGGGGCGAGCAGGTGCGCAAATTCATTTCCTACAATCCGTCGGGGCCGATCTCGGGCGCAATCATGGCGCTGTCGCAGCCGCTCGACCCCGGCGAAACGCTGAGCTTCGACGCCTTCAGCGGAACCACGCGCTACGTGTTTGAGCTCAAGGTGGTCAAGCGCGAGCGTATCGGGACGCCCCTGGGCGAATTCGACAGCTTCAGGATCGTTCCGTCGATCAGTTACCTGAGCAACGGCCGCGTCAAAGATGAGGTGCACGATACCACGCTATGGGTATCGGCCGACGCGCGCCGGCTGCCGCTCAGAGTCGAATCGGCGGTGTTCATCGGCAACGTCAGGATCGATCTGGTCAAGGTGGTCGACGCCGCTCCCGGCGCCGCGGCGAGCGAACAGGCGCATCGCTGAAGGCGCGGGCGGATTTGGGGCGGCGCCGATGGCTTTGCTAATGGATACTCATCGCGCCGGCGAGAGGAAGGAAAATGGCGAAGAAACTGGAATTTTTCTATGACTGCTCCAGCCCCTGGACCTATCTCGCATTCAGCAGGATTGAGGACGTGGCGCGCCGCCATGGAGCTGAGCTGGTCTGGCGTCCGATCCTGGTCGGCGGCGTCTTCAATGCCGTCAACCCGTCGGTTTACGAGGGCCGCGAGCATCCGGTGAAACCCAAGGTCCGCTACTACGACAAGGACCTGCAGGACTGGGCGAAGCTCTATGGGCTCAAGATCGGGCATCCGAGCGTCTTTCCGGTGAACTCGGTCAAGGCGATGCGCGGTGCGTTCGTGGCGATCGAGCGGGGCAAAGTCTCGCCCTATTCGCGCGCGGTGTTCGAAGCGTACTGGGGCGCCGATCGCGACATCAGCCGCGACGAGGTCCTGCGCGACATCGTGCGCGCGGTCGGTCTCGACCAGGACGAGTACTTCAGCAAGGTCGCCGCGCCCGAGTACAAGGACAAGCTGCGCGCGAATACCGAAGAAGTGATTGCGCGCGGCGGCTTCGGCTCGCCCACGATGTTCGTCGACGGCGAGATGTTTTTCGGCAACGACCGATTGGTGCTGGTCGAACATCGGCTCGCGCACTAGCCAGCGCCGGGCGATGCCGCTCTCGAGCATCGCGGATCTCGAGTCGCTGCCCGAGACGGTGCGTGCATTCGTCGCGCTCAGGCTCGAGGCGCGGGTCGAAGACGCAATCGAGGCGCTGATCCGCCGCCTGCGCGATCCGGCCGATAGCGCCGTGGAGCGCCTCGTCCGCTGGACCAGGCGCGAGAATTTCCATCTGACGATCTTTTTCCTGGGAGCCGCGGTCGCGCGCGAGCGCCTGATACCGATCGCCGACGCGCTGCGCACAATTGCGGGCGAGAGCGACACCTTCGAGATTGCGGCGCGCGGGGTCGGCGCTTTTCCAAGCCTCAGGCGTCCGCAGGTGATCTGGGTTGGCCTTCATAACGACGCGCTGATCGCGCTGGCGGCGCGCATCGCCGATGCAGCGGTGCGATGCGGCTTCGCGCGCGAGGCGCGCGCGTACTCGCCTCATCTGACGATCGCTCGTGTGCGTGGCCGGGTGCACGCGCCAGGACTGCCTCGGTGTTTTTATCGCATGCTCGAGCGGGACGCCGATTTAAAACTCGGTGTCTCCCGAATCGACCGCGTTATGTTGTACCGCAGCGAACTCGGCGCGGATGCATCCACCTATCGCGAGCTGGCCGTCTTTGCGCTCGGCGGTGCGGGCGCAAGCGCGCGCCGCGCAGGCCGGGCAGAATAAGGCAGGCGCATCGGTTACAATTAGCGAAACAGCGATGTTGACGCGTGTGGGGTGCAGCTAGCGCGATCCGGCGCTTTTTGTGCCAAGATTCGCTCTACAATCAGGGTGGCAGACCCGCCAGGCGGGATAATCATGGCGCAGGATATCAAGAGCAAGGCCCTCGATCTGGCGCTCAGCCAGATCGAAAAGCAGTTCGGCAAGGGCTCGATCATGAAGCTCGGCGAGCAGACGGTCGAGACCGACCTGTCGGTGATTTCGACCGGCTCGCTCGGCCTCGACCTCGCGCTGGGCGTCGGCGGCTTGCCGCGCGGTCGGGTGGTCGAGATCTACGGCCCCGAGTCCTCGGGCAAGACCACGCTCGCGCTCGAGTGTATCGCCGAGGCGCAGAAGCGCGGCGGCGTATGCGCGTTCATCGACGCCGAGCACGCGCTCGACGCGGCGTATGCGCGCAAGCTCGGCGTGGTAATCGAGGACCTGCTGATTTCGCAGCCCGACAACGGCGAGCAGGCGCTCGAAATCGTCGAGACCCTGGTGCAGTCGGGCGCGATCGACGTGCTGGTGATCGACTCGGTCGCGGCGCTGGTGCCGCGGGCCGAGATCGAAGGCGAGATGGGCGAGCCGCAGATGGGCTTGCAGGCGCGGCTGATGTCGCAGGCGCTGCGCAAGCTGACCTCGATCATCGCGCGCTCGCGCACGATCGTGGTCTTCATCAATCAGATCCGGATGAAGATCGGCGTGATGTTCGGGAATCCCGAGACCACCACGGGCGGCAACGCGCTCAAGTTCTACAGCTCGATCCGTATCGATATCCGCCGCATCGGCACGATCAAGACCGCGACCGAGGTCATCGGCTCGCGCACCAAGGTCAAGGTGGTCAAGAACAAGGTCGCGCCGCCGTTTCGCGAGGCCGAGTTCGACATCCTCTACGGCTCGGGCATCTCGAAGGAGGGCGAGCTGGTCGATCTCGCGGTCGAGCACGGCATCATCGAGAAGCTCGGCGCCTGGTACTCCTACGGCGGCGAACGAATCGGACAGGGGCGCGAGAACGCGCGCGACCTGCTCAAGGCGAATCCGACGCTCGCGGACGAGATCGAGGCCAAGGTGCGCGCCAAGGTCGCGGCCAAGGGCGGCATGCCCGAGGCGCCGCCGTCCTCGGACAATGGCGCCGAGGCGCCGGCCGCGCCCGCGCCCCAGCCGGCAGCGAGCGCTCCGCGCCGTCGGGGATGAGCGGGCTATCGCGCGCCTGTGCCGGCGGACTGAACCTGCGGCCGAATCGGTCTAAGGACGCGTCGCACGGGCAACGCTGAGGCCTGCATCCCCATTTCGGCGCATGCGGCCCGACAGCCGGTTGATTTTTTCGCTGCGGGTCGGTACCCTGCCAGTGAATGCCCGTAGAGGCCGACCAGGGCGCCGCTTGCGAAGGCGCCGTTCTTTTTAAACTCCAACAGTGGAAGGGCCGCTTTGCCGCTTGAAGGCTGCGGTCGAAGTGTAAGTCTTGTCGTTTAGCGCTTTTTCTCTTCTCCCCGAACTTCAACGTTCGATTCGCGATTGCGGTTATCATCATCCGACGCCCGTGCAGCGCGAGACCATTCCCGTCGCGCTCAAGGGGCGCGACCTCGTCGTCAGCGCCGAGACCGGCAGCGGCAAAACCGCCGCATTTCTGATTCCGCTTATCGATCGGCTCCAGCGCGGGCAGGCCAAGGCGCAAAGCGCGGTGGTGATTGCGCCGACGCGCGAGTTGGCCGCGCAGTGCGCCCAGGAGTTCGCGCGCCTGGCGCGCCACAGCGGCTTGCGCGCGGCGGTAATCGTCGGCGGCGAATCGATGCGCCGTCAGATCGCGGATTTGCAGGCCGGGGCGCAGGTGCTAATCGCATGTCCCGGACGGTTGATCGATTTGATGGAGCAGGGGCGCGTGAACCTGCAGCACGCGCACCTGGTCGTAATCGACGAAGCCGACCGGCTGCTGGACATGGGATTTCTGCCGCAGTTGCGCCGCGTGATGCGCACGCTGCCCAAGGAGCGGCAGACGATGATGTTCTCGGCCACGATGGGGCCGGGGCCGGAAGCGATCGCGCGCGACTTCCTGCATCAGCCCGAGCGCATCATGATCGGCCGCAAGGCCGCGCCGCCCGAGACCATCAATCAGACCATCTATCCGGTGCAATGGGCCGACAAGGAGCCGATGCTGCTCGAGATCCTGGGTAAGCCCGAGGTGCAGAGCGCGATCGTCTTCACCCGCACGCGCGTGCGCGCCGAGCACCTGGGGCGCATGCTCAAGCGTCACGGCGTGCGCACCGCGGTGATCCACGGCGACCGTTCGCAGGCCGAGCGCAACGCCGCGCTCAAGAGCTTCAAGGCCGGGCACTGCAGCGTGATGGTCGCGACCGACGTCGCCGCGCGCGGCCTGGACATTCCCGGCGTCTCGCACGTGATCAATTACGACCTGCCCGAGGACGCCGAGAGCTATATCCATCGCATCGGCCGGACCGCCCGGATGGGGCGCGAGGGCGAGGCGATAAGCCTGGTGACGCCGCAGGAGCGCGTGTCGCTGGGTCAGATCGAGCGCGCGCTCGGCGAGGAGCTCAAGCGCGAGGCGGTCGAGGGATTCATCGCGCCCGAGGTCAAGGCGCCCAAGCCGGTGACGCTGTTCCGCTCCGGCGCCACGCGTTCTCGCGGCCGCGCCCGCTCGAGCTGGGCGTAGCCGCTCTCTTCGCAGGAATCCCTACAGCGACAAGTCGCCCGACCACAGGGTGCGCGAGGCCAGGCGCGCGCCTTCGGCGAGCGCGCCGAGCTTGGCCCATGCGATCGACGGCACCACGCGCGAGAACCCGGCAAACGTCGCAAAGCCGCAGTCGGTTCCCGCGATCACGTTCTCGCGTCCGACGATATTCGCGAGATTGCGCAGGCGCATCGCAACCACGCCCGGATGCTCGATGAAGTTGTTGGTCGAGTCGATTACGCCGGGAATCAGGATCCTGCCCGCGGGCAGCTTGAAATCGCGAAACACCTCGAATTCGTGCTCGTGACGCGGATTGGCGGCTTCGTAGGAGATCGCCGCCGCGCGCGACTTGAACACGACATCGATGATCTTGCCAAGCGCGATGTCGCGATGGTGCGGGCCTTCGTAATTGCCCCAGCACAGGTGCAGCCGGATGCGATCGGGCGGGATATCGCGCACGGCGTGATTGAGCGCCGCCACGTGCAGCTCGGCGACCTTGCGGAACTCCGCCGTGCTCGCGGAAGCAAACTGGATATGTCGCGACATCGCGAGATCCGGGCAATCGAGCTGCAGGACGAAACCGGCGCGGTGAATCGCGTCATACTCGACCTTCATCGCGTCGGCCAGCGCCGCGATGTACGCCTCGTGCGACGGATAGTAGGTGTTGCCGAGGAACTGGGCGATGACCCCGGGCGAGGCCGCGCTCAGGAAGGCCTCGGCCGCACCGGCGCCGACGAGCGCGGCCTTGAAATCGTCGAGTTCGCGCTCGAGCGCCTCGCGGTCGCGGTAGGCGATGGGTCCGTTGCACGAGGGCCGCTTCATCGGCGGCACCTTGCGGCCCATGAACGCGCGCTGCGTGAATTCCGGATACTCCGCCATGTCCGCCGCGCTCAGCGAGGCGCGCCTGGTCGTCTCGTCGCCGAAGCCGCTCAGGCGATCCTTGACGTAGGTCGAATAGCCGATTTTGCCCATCTCGCCGTCGTTGACGACGTCGACGCCGGCTTGCACCTGCTTGCGCACGATCTCGCCCACGGCCTTGCGCACGCGCTGGTCGAGAGCGGCGCGGTCGGCGAGTTCGCCGGACTCTTTTGCGAAGAGCATGTCGGCCAGGTCGTCAGGCCGCGGCAGGCTACCGGTATGAGTGGTCAGGATGCGATCGACGCTGCGGTTCATCGCTGGTCGCCCCCAGTCGCGTCTTTTCCGTTGCCGTCCAAGTGGAGCACTAGCAAAGTCGCGCGCGACGGAACAGCGAAAGCGCGGTTGCGGACGACGCGCGGCCGGCGCCCGATTCGCTTTATTCTGCGGGGGCGCTGGGTTATGAATTGGGCTCGGGACTCGTACCGGAAGCCGGCGTTGCGGGGCTTTGGCGGGCGCGGCCCGGTCGCCCACAAGAGGAAGCAATGGACTTCAGTCTCTCGCCCAAGGTGGCGCAGTACCAGAAGCGCATCTCGGATTTCATGAACGCTCACGTCTATCCGATCGAAAAGCGGGTCGAAGACGAGATGAACGTTCCCGGCAAGGAGCACGTCGAACCGGAAATCCTCAAGGACGTGCGCAAGAAGGCCAAGGCCGAAGGGCTGTGGAACCTGTTCATGCCCGACGAGCACTACGGCAAAGGTCTCAACGTGAGCGAGTACGCGCCGCTCAGCGAATTGATGGGCCGCAGCCCGATCGGATCGCGCGCCTTCAACTGCATGGCGCCCGATACGGGCAACATGGAAATTCTCGCCGATTTCGGCAATGCCGATCAGAAAAAGCGCTGGCTCGAGCCATGTCTCGAAGGCACGATGCGCACCTGCTACTCGATGACCGAGCCGGAAACCGCGGGCTCCGACCCGACGCAGCTTGCGACCCGCGCCGTGCGCGACGGCGACTACTACGTCATCAACGGGCACAAGTGGTTTACCTCCAACGCGATCGGCTCGTCGTTCGCGATCGCGATGGTGGTGACGGATCCCAAGGCGGAGCCGCATCGCCGGGCGAGCCAGATCATCGTCCCGACCGATACGCCGGGGTTCAACCTGATCCGCGCGGTCTCGGTGATGGGCCATGCGGGCGGCGGCGGCCATTGCGAGATCGTCTACAAGGATTGCCGCGTGCCGGTGACCAATCTGCTGGGCGAGGAGGGCAGCGGCTTCGCGATCGCGCAGGCGCGGCTGGGGCCCGGCCGCATCCATCACTGCATGCGCATGATCGGCGTGGCCGAGCGCGCGCTCGAGCTGATGTGCAAGCGGGCCGCCACGCGCTACACGCACGGGAGTTTTCTCGCCGAGAAGGCCAACGTGCAGCAGTGGATCGCCGACTCGCGCATCGAGATCGACGCGACGCGGCTGATGGTCATGCATGCGGCGTGGAAGATCGACACCGTCGGCAAGCGCGAGGCGCGCCAGGAAATCGCCGAGATCAAGGTCCAGGCCGCCAACATGGTGATGCAGGTGCTCGACCGCGCGATCCAGCTCCACGGCGCGCTGGGCATGACCGACGACACGCCGATCGCGCGTTTCTGGCGCGAGCAGCGCGCCATGCGTATCGTGGACGGCCCCGACGAGGTCCATCGCATGCAGATTGCGCGGCGCGAAGTGCGGCGCTGGCAGCAACGCTGATTATCCGGGAGCGCTGGCAGACCCATGGCGGAAGAGCAATCGCAAGCATCGGCGCCGATTGACGATCCCACGGCCGAATACGGCGAGGTGCGCGAGGAGGAGCGGCTCGACTGGCCGCGCCTGCAGGCCTATCTGCGCGAGCACGAGGTGCCCGGCGCCGATTCGGCGATGGAAGTGCTGCAGTTCCGCGGCGGCAGCTCGAATCTGACTTACCTGCTGCGCTTCGCCGACGGCCATCAATGGGTCGTGCGGCGTCCGCCCTTCGGCCCGCTTCCCCCCTCGGCTCATGACATGGCGCGCGAGTACCGGGTGCTCTCGCGCATGTGGCAGGGCTTTGCGCCGGCGCCGCGTGCAATCCTGCTGTGCGAGGACCCGTCGATAATCGGCGCGGTGTTCTTCGTGATGGAGCGCCGCGAGGGCGTGGTGATCAAAAATCGCCAGCCACTGCCGGCCGGGCTCGAGGCGAAGCCCGAGACTTTCCGGCGCATCTCCGAAAGCCTGATCGACACGCTCGCCGACCTGCACGCGGTCGATTACGAAAAGATTGGCCTCGGCGGGCTCGGGCGTCCCGAAGGCTTTTTCCAGCGCCAGATAACTGGATGGATCGGGCGCTGGGAAAAGGCCAAGACGCGCGAGGTGCCGCTGATGGAAAAGCTCGGCACCTGGTTCCTGGAACACATGCCGCCGGCGCAGAAGCCGACGCTGCTGCACAACGATTTCTACCTGCACAACGTGATGTTCGCGGCGGGCGATTCGGGCAAGGTGGTCGGCGTATTCGACTGGGAGATGTCCACGCTCGGCGACCCGATGATCGATCTCGGGCTCACCATGGGCTACTGGCGGCACGCCGACGACCCGCCTGAGCTGATCGCGCTCTCGCAAGGCCATGCGCATACCACCGCCCCGGGGTTTCTAAAGCGCGAGCAGATGCTCGAGCGCTATGCCCGCCGCAGCGGACGGGATGTGAGCATGGCCGATTACTATCGGGCGTGGGCCAACTGGAAGACCGCGACCGTGGTCGAGCAGATCTATGCCCGCTACGCGCGCGGCCAGACCAGCGATCCGCGTTTCGCCAACATGGGCGAATGGGCACCGGTGCTGGCGCGACAGGCCGCGCGAGTCGTTGCCAAATTCGGCTTTAGGGAGTAAATCGCCAGATGGCTGGCCCGTTTCCGGGACGCGGTCTCGCCTGACCTGTGGGGCCGGCCATTGCCGGCCAGGACGCGCGGCCAGGACGCAGCATCGCCTGCCGGGGTTGTGATTCCGGCCGATCATTTGATTAAGCTATGCGGATCGATCGTTAAGTGCGGATTTCTAAAGGGCGGGCTGTGCCCGTCCGGGAGGATAAGCGGACTTGCACGCGATTAACTACGAAGCTCCGAAAACGCTGAAGGACGCGATCGCCCTGCTCGCCCAGCATGGCGAAAAGGCGCGCCCGCTGTGCGGCGGCACCGATCTGATAATTCAGCTCCGCGCCGGTGTGCGCCGTCCCGACCATGTGGTTGACGTCAAGAAGATCCCCGAATTGCGGGAGATAAGCTTCGACCTGCAGAAGGGTCTTCGCCTGGGCGCCGCCGTGCCGGCGATAGAGGTGTACGAGAGCGCGGACGTCCGGCGTTATTTCCCGGGTCTCCAGGAGGCGGCGCACCTGATCGGCTCCAACCAGATTCAGAGTCGCGCTTCTGTCGGCGGCAATCTGTGCAACGGATCGCCGGCGGCCGATACCACGCCGGCGCTGATCGCGCTGGGCGCCAAATGCCGGGTGGCGGGTCCCAAGGGCGAACGGATGGTTGCGGTCGAGGACTTCTGCACTGCGCCCGGCCGCACTGTGCTGCAGGCCGGCGAAATCCTCGTCGAGTTCCAGATTCCGGTGCCCGCCCGACATTCGTCCGACGCTTACCTGCGCTTCATTCCGCGCAACGAGATGGATATCGCGGTAGTCGGGGTGGGCACCTCGGTGACCCTTGACCTCGACGACGATCGTTTCGTTGACGCGCGCATCGCGCTCGGCGCGGTCGGGCCCACGCCAATCTACGCGGCCAAGGCCTCGGAGGCCCTCAAGGGCAAGAAAATCGATTCAGCGACCATCGAGCGCGCGGCCAAACTGGCGGTCGAACAGAGTTCGCCCATCGACGACATGCGCGGCACGGCTGAGTTCCGCCGCCATCTGGTCGGCGTGCTGACCCGCCGCACCATCGGCATCGCCATCGAGCGCGCGCGTCTGGCCGAGCGCCGGTAAGAACAGAACTCACAGAACAGGACGAGCTTCTTAAAATGCACAAGACAGCGATTGAAACCACGATCAACGGCGAGCGAGTCGAATTCCTGTGCGAGCCGCGCCAGAGCATGCTCGAGGTGCTGCGCGACGTGCTCGGGCTGACGGGAAGCAAGGAGGGATGCCTGACCGGAGACTGCGGCGCCTGCACCATCCTGGTCGACGGGCGCGCGACCTGCTCGTGCCTGATGCTCGGGGTCGAGGCGGCGGGCCACAAGCTCGAGACGGTCGAAGGCCTCGCCCAGGGTGCAAATCTGCATCCGCTGCAGCAGCAGTTCCTCGAAAACGCGAGCCTCCAGTGCGGCATCTGCACACCAGGCTTCCTGATGTCGGCCAAGGCGCTGCTCGAGCGCAATCCTCATCCGAGCGAGGCCGAGATTCGCTACGCGCTGGCCGGGAATCTCTGTCGCTGCACCGGGTACGACAAGATCGTTCGCGCGGTGCTCGAGGCCTCCAAGGCAACGACCTCGAAAGCGGCCTAAGGGGCGCACCGTGGGGCGATTGCAATCGGCGGCCGGGGCTGAAACGATCTTTGAGTAAAGGGAGAACTGACCATGGCAGCAGGAACGACAGAAGGAAGCCGCTTCCGCGTGATCGGTACGCGCCCGGTCCGCCATGACGGCGTCGAGAAAGTGACCGGCGCGGCCCGCTATGGTGCCGATTACGCGTTTCCAGGGATGCTCTACGGGCGCGTGCTGCGCAGCCCGCATGCGCACGCGATCATCAAGTCGATCAATGTGGAAAAGGCACGCAAGCTCGAAGGCGTCCGGGCCGTCGTGACCTCGGCCGATCTGCCCGAGCTGCCCGACCGCATCGAGCAGGGCGGCGAACTGCCGATCAACCTGCATCATCTGTCCTGCAATATCCTCGCGCGCGGCAAGGTGCTGTACGACGGCCATGCGGTGGCCGCGGTCGCGGCGACCAGCCCGCATATCGCTGAGGAAGCCCTGCGCCTGATCGAGGTCGATTACGAGGTCCTGCCGCCGGCCATGACGGTGGAGGATGCGATGGCGCCGAACGCGCCGATTCTGCTGCCCTCTCTGCGCAACAAGGAGGACGGACCCGACAAGCAGACCAACGTCGCCGCCCACGTCCAGTTCAAGCGCGGCGATATCAAGGACGGTTTCAGCAAGGCCGACTACGTAATCGAGCGCACCTTCAAGACCGCGATGGTGCATCAGGGTTACATCGAGCCGCACAACGCCGTCGGCATCTACAATGCCGACGGTCATGCGACGATCTACTGCTCGACCCAGGGCAGCTTCGTGGTGCGCTCGCTGAGCGCCGCCGTGCTCGGGATTCCCGAGGGCAAGCTGCGCGTGGTGCCGGCCGAGATCGGCGGCGGTTTCGGCGGCAAGACGACGATTTACCTGGAACCGCTGTCGGTGCTGCTGTCGCAGAAGACCGGCCATCCGGTGAAGCTCACGATGAATCGTGCCGAGGTGCTGCGCGCGACCGGTCCGACTTCGGGCGGCACCATCCGGTGCAAGATGGGCGCGACCAAGGACGGCAAGCTGGTCGCCGCTGAGGTCTGGATGGCCTACGAGGCGGGCGGCTTTCCGGGATCGCCGGTGCCGATGGGTGCGATGTGCATCATCGCGCCATACGACATCCCGAACATGGTGATTGACGCCTACGACGTGGTGGTGAATCGGCCCAAAACCGCCGCCTATCGCGCGCCCGGCGCGACCAACGCCGCGTTCGCCTCGGAAACGATCATCGACGAGTTGGCGGAAAAGTGCGGTATCGACCCGTGCGACTTCCGCATCAAGAACGGCGCGCACGAGGGCACGCCGCAGACCGCCGGACCGCCGTACAAGCGTATCGGCATGATCGAGACGGTCGAGGCGATCAAGAACAGCCCGCACTACAAGTCCAAGCTGACGGGCAAGAACCGCGGCCGCGGCGTCGCCACCGGCTTCTGGTTCAACATCGGCTTCCAGTCCTCGGCGATGGTCAACATCCACAATGACGGCACCGCGAGCGTCGTGACCGGCTCGGTCGATATCGGTGGCTCGCGCGCCTCGATGGCGATCATCACGGCCGAGGTGCTGGGCCTCGACGTCAAGGACGTGCGGCCGTTGATCGCCGATACCGACGCGATCGGTTATACCGACGTGACCGGCGGCAGCCGCACGACGGTTGCCACGGGCCTCGCCGTGTACGAAGCCGCGCAGGACGCAGTGCGCCAGCTCAAGGAACGCGCGGCCAAGCTGTGGGAGAAGAAGCCCGAAGAGGTCGAATTCAACAATGGGATGCTGAGCGCCAAGGCCAACGGCGTCAAGCCGATGTCGATCAAGGACATCGTGCCGCGTCTCGGCCGCACCGGCGGCCCGATCACCGGGCGCGCCACGGTGAACGCGCGCGCGGTTGGACCGGCCTTCGCCACGACCTGCGTGGACGTCGAGGTCGATCCGGACACCGGCAAAGTCTCGATCCTTCGCGCGACCGTGGCCCAGGATGCCGGCAAGGCGGTACATCCGAGCTATGTCGAAGGCCAGATGCAGGGCGGGACCGTCCAGGGCCTCGGTTGGGCGCTCAACGAGGAGTACTTCTACGATTCCAAGGGCGTGCTGCGTAACACCGGTCTGCTGGATTACCGGATGCCGACCTGCCTCGACCTGCCGATGATCGAGACGGTCATCGTCGAGGTGCCGGCGCCGGGCCATCCGATCGGCTCGCGCGGCGTGGGCGAGGTTTCGATTGTGCCGCCGCCGGCCGCGGTTGCCAACGCGATCGCGCGCGCGGTTGGGGTGCGTATGACCGAACTGCCGATGTCGCCCGGGCGCGTGGTCAAGGCAATCCTGAGCAAGGACGGCGCTGCGGTCGCGTCTGCGGCGGCCGACTGACGCGCAATTTGTTAGCGAAGGCCGGGCTCTTCTGCGGGAGCCCGGCCTTTTAATTTGTGGTTATACTCGTCTCATGCCTACCGTGATTGTGCCCGCGCTCCTGCGCAAGCTGACCGACGGCCGCGAGCGCGTCTCCGTGCGCGGGGCCAACGTGCGCCAGGTTATCGACGACCTCGAACGGCAGTTCCCCGGGATCAAGGCGCACCTGGTCGAGGACGGCGACCTGAAATCCGGCATTAACGTGTCGGTCGACGGCGAAATGGGCATCGGCGGCCTGCTCGACCCGGTCAACGAAACCAGCGAAGTGTTTTTCCTGCCCGCGATCGGGGGCGGAACGCGATAATCGCGGTCCATCGCGCATGGCCGAGATTCCTGCCGCTCGCCTGACGCCCGAGCGTGCGGCGGAATCCGCGAACCCGATTCCGGCGAGCGCCGTGGTCGCGACGGTGCTCGGTAACGGGCTGGAGTTTTACGACTTCACCACCTACGCGTTTTTCGCGGTGATGATCGGGCGCGTGTTTTTTCCCGCGCGCGATCCGTTCGTCAGCCTCCTGCTCTCGGTCGCCGCCTTCGGCGTCGGATTTGTCTCGCGCCCGCTCGGCGGCATCGTGATCGGCGCCTACGCCGATCGCGCGGGGCGCAGGCCCGCGATGATGCTGAGCATCTCGCTGATGGCGGCCGGAATGATGCTGCTGGCCGCGACGCCGTCGTATGCGACGCTCGGAGTCGCTGCGCCGGTGCTCGTGGTTTTCGCGCGGCTTATCCAGGGGTTCGCGCTGGGCGGCGAAGTCGGCCCGTCCACCGCCTACCTGCTCGAGGCCGCGCCGGCGGAAAAGCGCGGTCAGTACGGCGTGTGGCAGATCGCGAGTCAGGGCGCGGCGACCGCGCTCGCGGGACTCCTCGGCGTGGCGCTCTCGCTGATGTTCGATGACGCGGCGATCCAGGCGTGGGCGTGGCGTCTCCCGTTCATCCTCGGGGTCGCGATCGTGCCGATCGGCCTGATGCTCCGCAGCCGGCTGCAGGAGACCCTTGACCCGCGCGCGGCGACGATCCATCCGAGCGCGACCCGCGTATTTTCCGCGCTGCTGCGCGATCATCGGCGCCCGCTCGCGGCCGCGCTGATGCTCATCACCAGCGGCACCATCGCGACCTATGTCGGCGCCTACATGACGACCTACGCGCTCAGCACGCTGCACATGACGACCGGCGTATCGATGGGGGCGACGGCGGTGACCGGCGCATGCCTGCTGGTGTTCGGCGCGCTGGGCGGCACGCTCTCGGATCGGGTCGGCCGCAAGCCGGTTTATCTGGTCTCGAAGCTGGCGCTCGCGGCCGCGGCCTACCCGGCCTTCGCCGCCATCAACCGCCATCATGCGCTCGGCGCGTTGCTCGCGATGACCGGTCTGATGGCCGCGCTCAATGGGCTCGGCGGTGTCGCGCTGGTGATTATCACCGAGGGATTTCCGAAGTCGGTGCGCAGCGCGGGCCTCTCGACCGTGTACGCGCTCGCGGTCACCGTCTTCGGCGGCACCACGCAATTCGCCATCGCCTGGCTGATCCACGTCACTGGCGATCCGCTCGCGCCCGCCTGGTACCTGATCGCGTCGTGCGCGATCGGCGTCGCGGCGATCCTGATCATCCCGGAAACACGCGATCTCGCGCTGTCCGACTGAGCCCGCGCGATCCGGCGGTGCAGCGGGCGCGGTGGCCGACCAGTGGCGCCTTTGCTACTCTGCGCCAGCGGTTTATCGACCGCGAGGGGGAGAGACTCGATGACTTCGCTGATGACCAACCCGGCATTCGCGGCTTACTCGATCGCCTGCTCGATCCTGGTTTTCAAAATGATCCTGACCGGCCTGCTCACGGCCGCCACTCGTTCCCGGGTGAAGCAGTTTCTAAATCCCGAGGACGCGCGCGTGCTCGGCGGCACGAGCGCCGTCGCGGAGCACGCTGACGTGCAGCGCCTGCTCCGCATGCATCGCAACGACCTCGAAAATATCCTGCCGTTCTTCACCGTGGGATTGATCTTCGTGCTGATGGGAGCGCCGGCGCGTACCTCCACAATCTATTTCTATACTTTCACCGCCGCGCGCATTGTCCATTCGATCACTTACCTGCTGCAGCTCCAGCCGTGGCGAACGGTGGCCTTCGTCGTCGGCGTATTGTGCGTGGTCGGGATGCTGGTGCAGATTCTGATCGCGGCGCTCTGAAGCCGCGGCGCGCCAAGCGCCTGGCCAATCATGGATCGGAAAGCCGATAGCCTTGCCGGCACACACCTGGAGGTTCCGCCGCTCAAGCCGCTGCGCGTACTTGTCGCCGGCGAGGTCATCCTCGACCGCTACATCATGGGCGAGGTCGGCCGCGTGTCGCCCGAGGCGCCGATTCCGATTCTCCAGGTCAGCCGGGTCGAGGAGCGGCCGGGCAACGCCGGGTTCGTGATGGCGAATCTGCGCGCGCTGGGCGCCGAGGTCAGCGCGCTCAGCGTGGTCGGGGCGGATCGCAACGGCGAGCTGCTGCGCGAGATGTTCGACGGGCTGGGAATCTCCGCGCGCGCGATCGTGATCGATCCCGACCGCCCGACGATCGTCAAGGAGCGGATGCTGGGGTCGGTGCAGACGGCGAACCGCGCGACCCAGCAGCTGCTGCGCGTCGATCGCGAGGCGCCGCATGCGCTGGGCGCGGCGCGCGAGCGCGCGCTCGCGCGACACGTGGAACGCGAGCTTGCGCGCGCCGACGGCGTGCTCGTATCGGACATCAACAAGGGCCTGCTGACGCCCGGGTTGTTGCGCGCGCTGATCGCCGGCGCACGCCGCCGCCGGATCCCGGTGATCGTGGATCCGCGGCTGTGCGACGACTTTTCCATCTACCGCGGCGCGACCGCGCTCACGCCCAACCGCTACGAGACCGAGTTTGCGACTGGTATGCGGCTGGTCGATCGCGACGCCTGGATGCGTGCGGCTGACGCGCTCACGCGCCGGCTCGGACTCGAGGCCTGCCTGATCACGCTGGATCGCGACGGCATGTACCTGAGCGAGCGCCGCGGCCCGCACAGCTACATCCCGACCACGCCGCGCGCGGTGTACGACGTGACCGGCGCCGGCGACGTGGTGCTGGCGGTGTTCGGCCTGTTCGCCATCGCCGGGCTCAGCTTCGCGGCGGCCGCGCGCCTGGCGAATATCGCCGCCGGCATCGAGGTCAGCCGGCTCGGCACCGAGATTATCTCGCGCGACGACCTCGCTCGCGCGCTGAGCCCCGCGCCGGAAAGCGCGCAGCGCAAGATCGTGTCGCTGGCGGAGCTGCGCCCGGCGCTCGAGCGCCAGCGCCGCTCGGGCCGGCGCGTCGTGTTCACCAATGGATGCTTCGATCTGCTGCACGCCGGGCATATCGAGATGCTCGCCTTTGCGCGCGCGCAGGGCGACACGCTGGTCGTCGGGCTCAACAGCGACCGCAGCGTGCGGATGATCAAGGGCGAGGGGCGGCCGGTTTACCCGGCAGCCGATCGCGCGCTTATTCTGGCCGCGCTCGAAGCGGTCGATTACGTCGCGGTGTTCGACGATCCGCGCGCCGAGCGCATCATCCGCGCCGTGCGTCCGGATGTGCTGGTCAAGGGCGCGGACTGGCAGGGCAAAACCGTCGACGGCCAGCGCTTTGTCGAATCTTACGGCGGGCGGGTCGCGCTCGCGCCGCTGCTGGCGGGACACGGGACCACGCTCACGCTGGAGCGCCTGCGCGGCGGCGGCGCCTCGCGCGCGGCCGACGGCGAATCAGCGCGGAAGCGAACGCGCGCCTAGCCGCGCGGACAGGTAGCCCACCGCGCGCGCCAACTCCGGCAGCCGCATCCACCACGCGATGCCGAAATACACCGCGCCGAAGGCGGGCAGCACCGTGAAGCCCATCAGGCGCGGCCCGGCGTGACCCATCGCGAATTTCACCGCGAGGCCGCCGGCGCTGGCCGCAAGCGCGATTGCCCACAAGCGCGCGACCAGGCCGCGCGCCAGTCCGGTGCGCCCGATGCGCGCGTTGAGCTTCCAGCGCAGCAGCGCGAACTCGACCCACGCCGCCAGGCCGGCGGAGGCGGTAAGTCCGGCGGCGCCCCAGCGCTGCGCGATGCCGAGCGCCGGCGGCAGCGGGAGCGCGCATAGATATCCGAGCACCAGCGTCAGGGTGAAACGGACGAGCGCGAACTTGAGCGGTGTGCGCGTATCCTCGAGCGCGTAAAAGGCCGAGTTGTACAGCCGGCCCATCGTCGCCGCCAGCATCCCCACCGTCGATCCCGCCAGCACCGCCCATACGTAGACGGCGTCGCGATGGGTGAAGCTGCCCGACTGAAAGATGAGACCCGAGATGACGTCGCCGAGGAACAGGAATGCGGCGGCGGAGGGCACCACCAAAAATGCGATCTGCCGCAGGCCCGCGTCCAGCCGCAAGCGCAAAAGCTGCGCCACCTCTTCGACCGTGCCCGCCGCGCGCGACATGCTCGGCAGCTCGGCCGCCGCCACCGACATTCCGAACAGGCTCACCGGCAGCAGGTAGAGGATGCTCGCGTAGCTCAGCGCCGAAACCGCCCCGGTCGGCAGCAGGCTCGCCAGCAGGTTATCGACGTAGCCCGAGATCTGACTGGCGCCGCGCCCGGCGACCACCGGCGTGAGATTGCGGAACACCGTGCCCAGCGCGGCGCGCGTGCGCCCGAAATCGAACCGCATCCGGCCCACCAGCGCCAGCGTCTGCGGCGCCTGCACCGCAATTTGCAGCAGCGCGCCGACCACCGCGCTCCATGCGAGCACGATCACCAGCCCGTCCTGCGATCGGCGCGGACCGTAGTACACGAGCGCGCCGATGATCGCCAGGTTCCAGGCTACCGGCGCGGTGTACGAGGCGAAGAAGCGGTGATGGCTGTTGAGCACGCCCAGGCACCAGGCCGAGAGCACCAGCAGTCCAGCGCCGGGAAACAGGATCCGCACCAGCATCACCGTGAGTTCGCGCTTGGCGCCGACGAACCCCGGCGCGATGATCGCGATCAGCCACGGGGTCGCCCACACGCCCAGCGCCACCAGGATCGCGACGCCGAGCGCGAGCATCGCGCCCACGCCCCACGCCAGCATTCCGGCCGTCTCCTCGTCGCCTTCGCTGAGCAGCTTGCTGTAAACCGGGATGAAGGAGGCCGAGAGCACGCCCTCGCCGAACAGGTTCTGCAGGATGTTCGGGATACGGATGCCGGCCTTGAAGGCGTCCGCAGCGTCCGAGTTGCCGAGAAAGTGCGCGAACACGCTCTCGCGCACCAGCCCGGCGATTCGGCTCAGCAGGATTCCCGAGGCGACCAGCCACGCGAGGTTCGGACCCAGGCGCGCGGCAAGCCCCCGGCCGGCAGCCGCATCCGAGGTCGCGCCGCCATGCGCTTGGGGCGCGGCTTGCGGATCGCGGGCTTGCGAGTTGTAAGAAGAGCTGACGATGCGACAGGGTCTCCTTGAAACGTCGCGCTAAAGTATAGCGATGCGATGCGCGCGCTTATAGGTGGTGGCGCGCGCGTCGCGATAGCGGAAGTCGCATGTCGCTACGCGCGCCGTGCTTGTGCCGCATCGCGAGCGTGTCTAAGCTCGTGAATTCCGCGGCTGCGAACCGGGTATCGAGGGGAGGCACGCTCACGTTCGCGCTAAGCAACTCAGGATCATCGGTCGATTTCAGCATCGAGCACTGGATCAATCTCCAGGCGATTCAACTGCTGGTCCATCATGCGAGTTCAGTCGTTGCCGCGATCGTGATTTTCGCGCTGGTCGCGCGGCTCGCTATCTGGCTCTTGCCGCATGGCCTGGTGCGCAAGATCGTGGTGGTCATCGACGACGTGGTCCTGATCGGCCTGCTGCTGTATTTCGGTTACGAGATGTTCGTGTACTTGTGGAACCGCAAGCCGCCGCTCGAGCACACAAGCGCAGCCGCGTTCGGTCGAGTCGTCGCGCGCGCCGGGCTGCTGCCCTCCCCGACGTCGCGCCTTGCGCGGATCGCGCGCCTGCTGTTGCGGCTTCCCGGCACCGGCGTGCAATAGCAAGTTGCCCGCGGCCCGCATAGACTTTAGCCGTGGCCCGCCTGATGCCGACTCCGGGCGATAACGCGCAGGAGCGTAGCGCGGCGTTTTCGCTCTACCTGCATATTCCGTACTGCCAGTCGAAGTGCCCGTATTGCGACTTCAACTCGCATGCCGCCGCGCAATGGCCCGAAGATGAATACGTGGCGGCCCTCCTCGGCGAGCTCGAGCGGCGCGCCGATGAAGCGCCATGGGCCGGCCGGCGCCTCAAGACGATCTTTTTCGGCGGCGGCACGCCGTCGCTGTTCCAACCGGAATCGATAGCGCACGTCCTGGACGCGGCGGTGCGGCGCTTCGGCCTCGAGCACGAAGCCGAAATCACGCTGGAAGCAAATCCGGGCACGGTGGACATGGCCCGGCTCGCCGGCTTCCGCGCCGCGGGCGTCAATCGCGTCAGTTTCGGCGCGCAATCGTTCAACGACGAACGGCTGCGCTTCCTCGGCCGTATTCATACGGCCGCCGAGACGCGGGAGGCCGCGCGGATGGCGCGGCGCGCGGGCTTCGCGCGCTTCAATCTCGATCTCATCTTTGCGGTCCCGGGCCAGACCGTCGAGGAAACGCTGGACGATATCGGCGAAGCGGCCGCGCTCGGTCCCGACCACATCTCGGCCTATAACCTGACCTTCGAGGAAGGCACCGCGTTTTTTACCGAGATGAAGCGTGGGCGAATCCGACCGCTCGACGGCGATCGCCAGGCCGAGTTCTATGCCGCCGTACGCACGGAACTGCCGCGGCGCGGCTATGCGATGTACGAAATTTCCAATTACGCGCCGCCCGGTCACGAGGCGCGGCACAATCTGACTTATTGGCGGATGGACAGTTACCTGGGCCTGGGCGCGGGAGCGCACAGCTTCGCGCGCGATGAGCGCGGCGGCGGCGGCCGCCGCTGGTGGAACGAGCGGATGCCGGCGCGCTATATCCTGCGCGCGCTCGCCGACGGATGCGCGCAGGCCGGCGATGAGCCGATCGACGCGCGCCGCGCGCGCGGCGAATTCGTGTTCCTTAACCTGCGCCTGCGCGCGGGCCTGTCACTAGCCGATTTCGCCGGGCGATTCGGCGAGAGCTTCGAGAGTGCGTTCGGCGAGCGCGCGGCGCGGCTGTTCGAGGGCGGGCTGCTGGTGCGCGAGGACGGCCGGATATATCTGAGCGATCGCGGCCTCGAGCTCGCCGATTCGGTGTTCGCGGAGTTCATCTGAGGCCGCCGCGGGAGCGAAGGGCTGTCGCCGTCTAATTCGGCGCGATCGGATACCGCGCGGCGGCGCCGTAGATCGCGAGCGTGTCTTCATCCTGGATGAACGCGGCAACGCCCACGTGGGCGAGCTTCCAGGACGAATCCAGTTCGACCTCGACGGCGTTCTCCAGCGCCGGACCCGGGACGCCGTTCAACTGGAAGGCCGGTACGACCTTCCGCACCGTGTAGTCATAGGTGAGGCGATGGCCGCGGTTCTCGCCGCCGTCGATATCGGCCACCAGGCCGTTTTCGTACACCGCCAGCAGCACGATCAGCGGCGCGTCGCCCACCCGGTGCACCATGCGCGCGCCGACCTCGACCGTGAGGGTTTTTGCGCCGGCGGCGGGCTTGATAATGCGCACGGTCACCGCACCCGCGGGCGGCGTGGCGCGCGCCGCCGCGATTGCGCCGGCCACCGCGCGAGCGTCTGACCCCACGCATTGCCATCGTCCGTTGATCACCATCTGCGGAGTGAATGCGCCATTGAGCCGCAGCGCGCGTTCGTAAACCGACTGTCGCGCCGTCCATTGACCGGATGAAAACGGATCCGACCAGGAGGCGCCGTCCCAGTAATCGACATGATACGCGAGCGCTATGACGCCGGTGGCGGTCGCGCCGATCCGGCTGATCAATTCATCGGCCGGCGGGCAACTCGAGCATCCCGCGGACGTGAACAGCTCGAGCACGACCGGGCTGTCCTCCGGGGCGGCCGCGGTGTGCGGAAAGCTTTGATAGGCCGAAAACGAGGGGACGGCGGCCGCCGCAAGCGCGATTGCGCCCAGGGCGAATATCGGGAGCAGATGCGAGAACGCCGGTTTTCTCCTCATACGCCTCGCCTCTACAAACCTTGCGGGCCGTACGCGAGTTCCGCGCGATCGGCCGGTGTTTGCGCCTGGCGGGCCTGCCGAGCGGCTGCGAAGGCTCAGACCGCGTCAGTATAAACGTTGGTGAAATCGGGATTTATCTCGCGACCGTGATAGAAGATCGCTGCGCCCAGGTGCTCCTCGGTCCAGGTGATGGTCGGCATGTCGCGGGTGACGAAGTACCCCAGTCCGGCGAAGGTCTCGTTGCGATTTCCCGACGGGTCGAAAAAGTAGATGGTCGCGCCGCGCGTGATCCCGTGGCGCGTGGGTCCGATGTCGATCTTGACCCGATGTTTGGACATCACGTCGGCCGCGCGCAGCACGTCGTTCCAGTTATCCAGGTAGAAGGCGAAATGATGAAAGCCCGGCCGCGGCCCGCCGATGATCGCGATGTCGTGCGGCTTGCTCGAGCAGGAGAGGAACGCCCCGGCCTGCACGCTGTTGCCCGGGCCCACCATCACGCGCTCGGTCAGTTGGAAACCGAGCGTCTCGGTGAAGAAGCGGCAGGTGTCGGCGACGCGGTTGATTCCGCTGGACGGTTCGATTTCACCCACCAGCAGGCAATGATCCAGATGCATCGCGCCCGCGCCCCGGATGTCATCCGGCCACGGGTCGGGATTGACCGTGCCGACGCTCTTGCCGACGGCCTCCTTTTCCGCGAACAGAACCATCCGATGACTGCTCGGCAGGTTGAAGCGGATCGCGCGGCCCACGAACGGGATTGCGCCGGGCCGCAGTTCCTCGACTTCGGCGCCGGCAGCGGCGATAGCGTTGCCCAGCCGGTCGAGGTCGGAATCGCGCTCGACCTTGTAGGCGATATAGTTCGCGCCGGGATGATCGCCGGGAGTGAGAATCACGCTGTAGCGATCCCATTCATCCCAGGCTTTGTAGTAAGTGGTGCCGCCGCTCTCGCGATGGGTTTCGATCAGGCCGATTACGTTGGCGTAGTGGTCGCGGGCCTTTTCGATGTCCGTCACGCGAACCGAAACGTGTCCGATACGCATCACCGCCACGTTAGCGTCCTCCCTCGGTCGAGATAGCGCGATGCTAACATCGGCGCGGCCCGGATGTCATCCGGTCGCGGCCGGGCGCGCGCTGTCCAGGCAGCCTTGCCGAAGTCCTCTTTTCGCCCCCGGCGCATACGATATATCCTCTTCGAACGCGCAGGCCGGGGCGGCAGCCGGCCGCGCGCCGGATGTGAGGAGGTGCCAGGGACGATGCCGGAAGCTCCCCCGCTCGCCGGAATCACGATTATCGATCTCACCCGTTATCTGGCCGGTCCTTTCTGCACCCAGATTCTCGGCGACTACGGCGCGGAGGTGCTCAAAGTCGAGCCGGTCAAGGGCGCGCGCGCCGAGATGGGAGGGTACAGCGGCAAAGACAGTTACTTCTTCATGAGCACCAATCGCTCGAAGAAGAGCGTCCAGGTCGATCTCAGGCAGCCTGCCGGCCGCGAGGTGCTGCTCAGGCTGGCGGACAGCGCCGACATCGTCATCGATAACTTTCGTCCGGGTGTGATGGAGGCGATGGGCCTCGGCTATGAGACGCTGGCTGCGCGCAATCCGCGGATCATCGGATGTTCCGTGTCGGGTTTCGGCGCGAGCGGTCCGATGCGCGACACGCCGGGCTTCGATCAGATCGCGCAGGGATTTTCCGGCCTGATGAGCGTGACCGGGACCGCCGAGAGCGGTCCGATGCGGGTCGGGATCGCGATCTGCGATCTACTGGGCGGAATCTTTGCCGCACAAGGCATCCTGCTCGCGTTGCAGGCGCGCCAGCGCAGCGGCCGCGGCCAGCGCGTCGAAACCTCGCTGCTCGAGGCGATCGTCAGCGTGCTGACCTGGTCGGCCGGGATCTACTTCGATACCGGCCGCACCCCCGCTCCCGCCGGCAACCATCATCCGCTGTCGGCGCCGCACGGCGTGCATCAGGCTTCCGATCGGCCGTTCAATATCGCCTGCGGCAACGAAGCCATGTGGCAGGCGCTGGCGGGCGAGATCGGGCGATCCGAACTCACGGATGACCCGCGCTTCGACTCGCTGGGCCATCGCATCAAAAACCGCGCGGCCCTGACCGCGGAAATCAACCGCGCCCTCGCCGCGCATCCCGCGGCGTATTGGATCGAGCGCCTCAATCGCGCGGGCATCCCGGCCGGCCCGATTCTCACCGTCGAGGAGATGTTCAATCATCCGCAGACTTTGGCGCGCGAGATGCTCCTGCGGCTGCCTCATCCGGTGCATGGCGAGTTCAAGACGACCGGACTGGGAGTGAAGCTGTCTGATACCGCGGGCTGCGTGACGCGGCCGCCGCTTCTCGGCGAGCACACCGGCGAAGTACTCGCGGCGCGCGGGTTCAGCGAGGCGGAAATGAGGCGCCTGCGCGAGGCCGGCGCGATTGGCTAGCGCCGCACAGCCTCGGGCGAGGTTCTCGCCGCCGGATGCCCCGAGCCGCGAGCCGCAATGGACGGCGGCGCGCCATGCGGTGCGCACACTGTGGCTTATCTTCAGCGCCGAACTGATCGTGTTCGCGCTGATCAGACTGCCTCTGGTCCTGAGCTTTGACTCCTACGCGTTCGCCGACCGTGGCATGTTCCCGACCGTCTGCTACCTCGTAACGCACGGGCGCCGGCCGGCGATCGATTTCGGCTACCCATATGGGCTGTTGCCGATTCTGATGACCCAGGGAGTCTTTCATTTGTTCCGATGGGCGCCGATCTCCCACGAATGCGCGATGGGCATCTGCGCAATAGTCGCGGCGTGGGGGATGGCTCGTTTCGCTCGCGCGATGCGCCTGCCGCCAGTGGGCGTGATCTTTCTCGTCGTCGCTTTCCCCTTCGCCATTGTGCCTTCGTACCCATCGTTCGTGCACGCGATGGAGGCGGCGGTGCTCTGCAACGCCCTTGCCGAACAGGCAGCCGGGCACCGCTCCGCTGCGCTCGCGCTCGCCACCGTGGCCTGCCTGATCAAGCCGGCGATGGGCTACGTATACGGGTTCGTTCTCGTGATGCTGATCTTGTTCAACATGTGGCGCAACGCGGCGATGACGCCGCGTATCGCATGGCGCTTGCTGCTTCGGACACTTGCACCGGCAGCCTTGATCGGCGCATCGCTCATCGCTCTGCTGGCGATTTGCTACGGACCACTGCCCGTGGTCAGGACGCTGTTTCCTGCGACCGGGACCGTTGAATACTACCACATGGGGCTGGGTTCGATTTTCCGCGGCGGCCGCAACCTGTGGTATCAACCAAAGCAGTTCCCCGCCTTTTATCTGTTCACCGTGGCCGGATTCTGGACAGCAGCGACCATGTGGCTCGTTATTGCCGGGCTTTGGGCGGCCCCGAGGCTGGCGCTCGCGTTCTGGAGGAAAACCAAACCTGCCGCCGGCGAAGAGATGGTGCTCACGTGTGCGATTCTGCACGTTGCGTTCATCACTTCGTTTTTCGGGAGCCCGGTCTCATGGGAATACTATTCGTACATTTTAGTAATGGGGGTTGCCGCTGCCTGCCTCAACAGCTCGACCGCATCGAACATTCTTGCCGGACTTACGCTCTTGGCGCTAAGCGGGCAAAGCTCGCATCTGGCGATGGCGGCCAAGGCGTGGAAGACGACCTCGCGCAGCCCCGAGGCCGCCGGATTGTGGGCGCCTGCAGAAGAACAGAAGGCCTGGCAGCAGGTGCTCGGCGCGATCGGGAGCCAGCGCGCGGTGGCTTTGATCAGCACCGGGGAAGTCTCGGTGCTGTTTGCGCAGTTCCAGCCGCCCTTCGGCGCCTATCTCGCGCCCGGCGTGACGCTCAAACCGGAACTCGAACATGCGATGCGAGTCGTCGCCGACGCGCCGATGGTGTTCGCGGTGACCAGTGGACCGTTGGGTTATGCCTTGGACTTTTTTCCGCGGCTTCGGCAGGGGTTGCAGCGCCGCCCTGCACTTTTGAACATCCCGCGAGGGGAGAACGGCACTTTCACCGTGTACGGGCCCGGCGAAACCGGCCGGCCAACGGCGCCTACTCGCGCTCCATGAAGCCTTCGAGATTGCGCGAGCGCCCGGTCTGACGCAGCTTGCGCAGCGCCTTGGCCTCGATCTGCCGGATGCGTTCGCGGGTGACAGCGAACTGCTTGCCGACTTCCTCGAGCGTGTAGTCGGTCTTCTGCCCGATGCCGAAGCGCATGCGCAGGATCTGCTCCTCGCGCGGCGTCAGGGTCGCCAATACCTTGCGCGTCTGCTCGCCCAGGTTGCCCTGGATCGCGGCCTCGACCGGCGAGGGCGCCAGTTCGTCCTCGACGAAATCGCCGAGCGAGCTTTCCTCCTCGTCGCCGATTGGCGTCTCCAGCGAGATCGGCTCTTTGACGATCTTGAGCACTTTCTGCACCTTGTCGAGCGGCATCTCCATCTGTTCGGCGATCTCCTCGGGGCTCGGTTCGCGGCCCAGCCGCTGCACCAGCAGGCGCGTGACCCGCAACAGCTTGTTGATGGTCTCGACCATGTGCACCGGGATGCGGATGGTGCGGCCCTGATCGGCAATCGCGCGCGACATCGACTGGCGAATCCACCACGTGGCGTACGTTGAGAACTTATAGCCGCGCTGGTATTCGAACTTGTCCACCGCCCGCATCAGGCCGATGTTGCCCTCCTGGATCAGGTCGAGAAAACCCAGTCCGCGGTTGGTGTAGCGCTTGGCCAGGCTGACGACCAGCCGCAGGTTGGCCTCGGTCAGCTCTTTCTTGGCGCGCCGGCTCTTGTGCTGGCCGGCGGCGATGATTTCCAGCGAGCGCCCGAATTCCTCGCCGCTCGCCTTGACCCGCTTTTCGACCGCCTTCATCGTGCGCTGCGATTCGCGGATGCGGGCCGCGATGTCGAGCAGGTTTTCGCGCGTGCCGTTGACCTTGAGGAGATGGCGGCGGTCTTCAGCCTCGGCCGCTTCCTTGATCAACTGACTTTTGGAGCGGCCGGTCGCGTCCTCGTAGTGCTGCACCAGGTGCTGCGCCTGGCGATATTGTTCGAGCTGATGGCGCATCTCGGCGATCACGGCCTCGCGGACGTGTCGCGAGAGTCCCAGCGCGAGCACCGCCGCCTTGACCCGCTCGCGCAGCCGCGCGTGGTGGCGTTCAAGCTTGGGCTTGCGCCGCGGACCGGGCCGCTCGCGCAATTCCTCTTCCGCCTCTTCCAGCCGTGCGCGCAGGTCCTTGAGCCGCTTGGTAAAGTCGTGGACTTTCTTGAGCAGCTTTTCGTTGGCTTCGGGCCCGCGCTCTTCGTCCGGGTCCGCCGGTTCCTCGCTTTCCTCGAAGATGTCGCGCAGGTCGGCTTCGCCCGCCTCGATGCGGTCGCCGAGGTCGATCAGGAAGTCCAGCGTGACCGGCGACTTGAGCACCTCCTCCTCGACTTCCTGTTCGCCGGCCTCGATGCGCTTGGCGATCTCGACCTCCTGCTCGCGCGACAGCAACTGGAAGTTGCCCATTTCCTTGAGGTAAAGGCGAACCGGGTCGGATGAATCGCCGGCGGCGTCGGTCGTTTCTTCGTCGGCCTCTTTTTCCGGTTCCGCCTCAATTTCGCTTTCCGCCCCGTCGGCCGGGACTTCTTCGAGAACCTTGATATCCATGTCCTCGAAGCTCTCGAGCGCGGCACGCAAATCGGTGGGCGAGGCGACATCCTGGGGCAGGAAATCGTTCACCTGGTCAAACGTCAAGTATCCCTGCTCGCGTCCAAGATCGACCAGGCCCTGGAGATCCTTACCTTCGTACTTCTGCTTCATGCTTTTAGCGCCTGTTAAGGCCAAATGCCGCGGCAGTCGAGCCTATAACTCAGGCATGCGACATGCGCACCACGGACCGTGCAGGACAATCCGCGACATCCAAATTCAGAAAGGCCAAATTGACCAAGAGGGGCGAACTCTGGCAAAGCACCCCATTATATGGGTCGAAAGCAACCAAGTCAAAGAAAAATGCTTTGTTTTAGTCCTCTTTTCCGGTCTTCTGCCAATTGCTCTCCGATTACTTCCCCTTTTCGAACGGCCCCAGCGTCACTAATTTAGCAACTAATTTGCGATTGTGCATGGGACGGCAGCGAACAATTCGCGCGCAACGAGGGTTGTGTTTGCCGAATTCTGTGGAAAGTCGGCTTCCGGGATGCTCCGCAGAGTTGATGCGCCAGCAGCTCTTCGGTTGTTTGCCCTGCCCACTTTTTGCAAAGTAATCGGAGCCGCCCGCTGTCAGGCCGTCGGATTTCGCCAATTCGCGTTGGATAAAGCTGCTTGTTTATTCACCTGATTCTCCTAATCTTCAGTTTCGCCATCGTGCTGGCCGGCTCAGAGCTGTTTACCAACGGCGTGGAATGGGCGGGGTACCACCTGAGCCTCTCCGAGGCTGCCGTCGGCAGCCTGCTGGCTGCCGTGGGCACCGCCCTGCCCGAGACCGTGATTCCGGCCATCGCGCTGTTTATGAGCGGCGGCCGGCCGGGCGCACACAGCGAGGTCGGCGTGGGCGCCATCGTCGGGGCGCCGCTGATGCTCTCGACGCTGGCGCTCTTCGTTATGGGCATGGCCGCGCTGGGCTTTCGCAGCCGGCGCGGTCGAACGCTCATGCTGGTCTCGCGGCTCGACGCGCGGCGCGACTTGGGCTTCTTCATACCGGCATTCGTCGCCGTGCTGGTGCTGGGAGTCGCGCTGCCGAGCGCGATGATGCGCGAGGCGGCCGCAGCGGTCCTGCTGGCCGTCTACGTGAGCTACGCCATCGTCATCCTGAAACAGAAGCGGGCCGCCGACGTCGAGATTGAACACGGTCTTTATGCAGAGCTGATTGTGCACGGGAATCCGCATGCCCCGCGTCCGTGGGCAACCGCGTTGCAGGTCGTCGCCGGAACGGCGACCATCCTGCTTGGCGCATACGTGTTCGTCGATCAGATTGTCCTGCTGGCACAGCATGCTCGCCTGAAACCCGGCGTACTGTCGCTCATCATCAGTCCGCTCGCGACCGAGTTGCCGGAAAAATACAACGCGGTCGTCTGGATTCGACAGGGCAAGGACAACCTCGCGCTGGCGAATATCACGGGCGCGATGGTGTTTCAGAGCTGCATTCCGGTTGTTCTGGGACTCCTCTTTACGCAGTGGAGCCTGAGTGCGCCCGAGCTGATGGGCGGCGCGATCGCGGCAATCTCGGCCGCGCTGCTCTATCTGAATCTGCGCGACGGAAAGCTGGGGACGCCGACCCTGGTGATTGGCGGCGCCGCTTACGCCGCCTTTATCGCGGGGCTCGGATGGCTCGGCGCGTTTTAGAGAGTCGGCTGGGCGAGTACCGGGCGGGAACTCGCGAACGCGGTTGTGATGGGGCGCGTGCGCGCGTCACAATTGCTCTGTGGAATCGCGATGAGCCGCTACCAGGAGATCTGCCGCCAGTTTTACGACAATCGGCTCCTCTTCGGTAATCCGGCCGAGCCCGGAATCGTCGCCGTCGAGGTCGCCGCGCCGGGCGAGGTCGAGATCTACCGCCGTATAGGTTCCGCGCTCGAGCGCGAGCGCCGCCCGCTCGCGCTTTTTGCCTTGCTCGCCGAACCCGGGATGCTCAACGGTCTGCGCGCGCCGTACAAGGTCGCGCCGCTGGCCGGCGACTTTCGTCTGCGCTGGCTTGCGACCTTCGACCGTATCGACGCGCTCGAGGCCGCGCGGCGTCATCTGCGCACCCTGACCGGCAAAGCAGCCGGCGTCGCCGACGCGCCGTACCTCGTGCTCGGCGATGCGGTCGAACAGCATCTGATACTCGGCGGGATGACCTTTTTCATCGGCATGGAATTCGACCAGCTTCGCCGGATGCAGCTCGCGATCGAGACCTACGTCAGTCGCGGGTTCGAATTCCCGAGCGCGGCGCGCGAGGGCGACCGCATCGTCGCGATAGCGCTTCGGGATTCGACGGGCTACGAGCGTGTTCTGCGCGGCGACGCGATGGACGAGCGTGCGATGATCGAGGAGTTGGTGCGCGCGGTGGCCGAGCGCGATCCGGACGTGATCGAGGGCCATAACCTGTTTCGTCACGCGCTCGATTATCTCGTCGCTCGCGCGCGGCGTCATCGCGTGCGGCTCGCGCTGGGACGCGACGGGAGCGAGTTGGTCGGGCGCGCCTCGCGCCTGCAGATCGCCGACCGCGCGATCGCGTATCGGCGCTACGATGTCCGCGGCCGCAGCATCATCGACACCTGGATCCTGGCCCAGCACTACGACGTCGCGAGCCGCGAGCTCGAGGGCTTCGGGTTGAAGGAACTGGCGCGGCATTTTCACGTCGCCGCGCCCGGCCGCATGCACATCGATCCCGCGCGGATGGGCGAAACCTTCGATCGCTGCCCCGAGGACGTCTTCGCCCACAGCATCGCCGACGCGCGCGAGACCGCCGCCCTGGCCGGATTGCTCGCGCCGAGCTATTTCGTGCAGGCGCAGATTTTTCCGTACTCGTACCAGAACGTTGTGCTGCGCGGGAACGCGACGCGAATCGACGCGCTCCTGCTGCGGGCCTATCTCGCCGCCCGCCATTCCATTCCGTGTCCGCAGCCGCCGAGCGAGGTGATGGGCGGTTACACCGAAGTGCGCCGATGCGGCGTCGCGCGCCCGGTGCTGCATTGCGATGTGACCTCGCTGTACCCGTCGCTGATGCTCCATTACGGCCACGCACCGGCAGGCGATCGGCTGGGCGTGTTCCTCGAGACACTCGGAGACCTTCGCAGCTTCCGCATTCAGGCCAAGTCGGCGGTCCGCGAAGTCGAAGGCGCGGCGCGCCGCAACCTGGAGGCGCTGCAGCAGACTTTCAAGATTCTGATCAACTCGTTTTACGGTTATCTCGGCTTCGCCCTCGGCCATTTCAACGACTTCGCGCAGGCCAACGCGGTGACGCGCCGCGGCCGCGAGCTGATCCAGGCGGCGGTCGCCGCGCTCGAGCGGTGCGGCGCGCAGGTGATCGAGGTGGACACCGACGGCATCTACTTCGTGCCGCCGCCCGAAGCCGATGGCGACGCCGATGCGCAGGCCCTGCTCGAGCGCGTGGGCGAAGCGATGCCCGCGGGCGTGCGGCTCGAGATCGACGGCCGCTATCCAGCGATGTTCTCCTACAAGATGAAGAACTACGTGCTGCTCGAGGACTCGGGCGAGATGACGATTCGCGGCTCGGGCCTGCGCTCGCGCGGCCTCGAGCGCTTCCAGCGCCGCTTCATGGAGGAGATGTTCCGCCTGATGCTCGAGCAGCACGCGGACGAAATCCCGGCGCTTTACGAGGGCTGGAGCGCGCGGCTCGCGCGTCATGGCGTCGGCATTCGCGACCTGATGAAAACCGAGACGCTGCAGGATTCGCCCGAAACCTACCGCGACAAGGTCGGCGGCAAACGACGCAACGTCTCGGCCGCCTACGAACTCGCGCTCAAGGCTGGACGGCCATACCTGAGCGGCGACCAGGTGTCCTATTACGTCGCGGGCCGCGGGGCGAGAGTGAAGGTGAGCACGACGGCGCGTCTCGCGACGGATTACGACCCGGCAAATCCCGACGAAAACGTCGAGTACTACCAGGCCAAGCTCGCCGAGCTGTACGCCAAGTTCAGACCCTATGCCGAGCGGCGCGGCCTGTTCAGCCCGGCCGAGGTCGGCGGCGCCGAAGCGCCTGAGCAGCAGTCGATGTTTGACGCCGCCGCCGAGGACAAGCCGGGCAAGTAGCCGGTATCGGTCCGTGAAGCGAAAAATTGTCGGCTTTCATACGGACCAGCACGATGATTGGGTCGCCGACCTCGAATGCGGACATACTCAGCACGTGCGCCATCGCCCACCCTGGCAACTGCGCCCCTGGGTGACCACGCCCGAAGGCAGGAAAAGCCGCCTCGGCGTCGAACTCGACTGCCTCAAGTGCGACTCGGGCGAGTGATCGCAAAAGAGTCGAAGATCAACGCGGCCAGCGGACCGCGCCATTCTCGTCGCGGAATTCCTCGACGATTCGCTCGCCGCTGACTCGCAGGACGAGGAAACCGTTGAGCGCGCGCGCCGGCTCATCGACATCGTTGGCCTTGCGATTCTCTCCCCATTCGATCGTGAAGCCGTTCGCCTGCATCCCGCTCTCCGCCGCGAATGGCAGCCATGGCACCCCGCAATGTCCGACGCAGCGCGCCATCAGGTTGCGGCCGCCTGCGACCGCGATCGGCGCCAGCGCATAACCCGCGTGCACGTGGCCCCAGTACCAGTAATCCGGACCGCCGTCCGTCGCCTGCAGCACCTGATTCCAGAGATTTGCGACCGTTACCTTGACCGCCGCGCCCGCAGGCTCGACATCCACGCCCGCATGATGCGTGAGCAGGAGTACGCGGCGGCCGGCCTGGCGCGCGGCGCGCGCCAGCGTCGCCGTCCACGGGAGCTGCACGTCGGGGTCGATCGCGCCGTCGAGATAGAAGTTGCGCGCGAAGTAGGCGGTATCGAGCGCGATCACGGTCCAGTAGTCGTTCTGCAGCGAGAAATAGCTAAGTCCCTGCTGCGCCTTGAATCGCGGATCGGTGAGCGCGAGCTGGAAGTACCCGATGCCGCCGGAATACATCTCGTGATTGCCGTTGAGCGCGAAACTCGGCGCGGCCGGGTTGAGGCCCTGCGGCCACAGGGCAAGAAATTTGCTCCGCACCTCGTTCTCCGCGCCCGCGTAATAGACGTCCCCGAGATGGATCGTGCGGTCCGGCTTGAGATCGGCGATGCGCCGCGCGATGTTCTGCGAAGACGCATCGCCGGTTCCCCAGTCGCCGACGATCGCGATGGTTGCGTCGTTGGCGATGCGCACGATCGGGCTGATGTTGCGCGCGATGTGGGTCGGAAACGGCGCCGGTCGCGAATCCAGCAGATGGAAAAACGTCGCAAGCCATCCCGGATCGAAATTCCCGTACTGGTAGAAATCGGTCGCATCGAGCGCGCTCGCCGGATGCAGCAGAGCCTCGCCCGAACTCATCGCCGAAGCGAGCAGCGAGAGCTGAAGCTCGTGCGGCATCGCGCCCTTGAGTTGATCCGTGGGCCGGGCGGGCGCCGATTGGGCGAGCGCCGCCTCGAGTGCGGCTACCACGGACTGGCTTCGCGGCGGCGCAGTGCCGGCGCTGTCCGCATGGCGCAGTTTGTCGAGTACGCGCTGGATCTCGCCCGGGACCGATTTGGTCGCGCCGCCCGGAGTCTGCAGATGCAGCAGCGAACCTCCGGCCGCGTCGATCAGGCGGAGCATCCGCGAAGCGGCGAGCGGCGGCGGCCATGCGGTCGCCGTCAGCGGCGCCGCCACTGCCGTGGCCGGCCGTGTCCCCGGAGCCGCGGAGGCGCGGGCGCCGGCGAGCCGGCTCGGCGTCCACGCAGCCGCGCCGCGCCTGCGTCTTTCCCGGCGCGATCCTCTGACCGCGGGACGTTCGGCAAAGCGCGCACCGGCGATCGTCGCCGCGGGACCTTTCTTTTCCGTCCACGCGCCCGCGGGATGGCCGGTGTCGAGCACATTGGCATATCCGCCCGGCAGGATGGCGAAAGGTGCGGTGATTTTCCCGCAGTAATCCAGCGGCACCGCGCCCGAGCGATGGAAGTTCTCGAACCAGGACGGGAAGACGAAATCCGAGACGGTCACGCCGTCGATCACGTAGCCGAATTCATCGGCCTGGCATGGATCGCAAATCTCGTAAGCGTAGAGCACCAGGTCGTTGTTCTCGTTCGCGCACACGGTGAGGTTGATCGCCGGGTCGGCGAGCAGCTCGAGCAGTTCATGGCTTGCGGTGATGGTCCATTTGACGCCCGCCGCCTGCGCCGTACGCACGAACACCTTGCCGAGCGGCATCGCCTCGTCGGTGAGATCGTGATAGCCGAGCACGCCCGCCTGATCGGAATCGTCGAGGATGACCAGCCACCAGCTTCCCGCAAGCGGTCTGGCGCCGGGCGCAACCAGGCTCAGCGTTGCGTCGACGCCCCAGGCGGGCGCGAAATGTTCGGTAACCTGGCGCTGAAGGGCGGCGACACACTTTTGCGCCTCGGCAGGCGCAACCAGACCGCTCTCGTTGATGATCGAAACTCGTATCGTGGCCACGTCCCCCCCTTTTGGGCGCGCCGCCTCGCTGGTTTATTGCGCGCGCGCCGCTATGCGGCTGTCACCACGTTCTCCAATGCACCGAGACCCTCGACCTCGATGCGCACGCGGTCGCCTGGCTTCATGAACACCGGCGGCTTGCGGGCGAAGCCGACGCCGGCGGGTGTGCCGGTCGAAACTACGTCGCCGGGCTCGAGCGTGAGCACCTGGGATAAAAACGCGATCAGGTAATCGGTCTTGAAAATCAGGTTGCGCGTGTTGGAATGCTGCATGCGCCGGCCATTGAGGTCGAGCGCGATTTCGAGCGCGTGCGGATCGGGAATATCCTCTTTGGTCACGAGGTACGGTCCCATCGGCGCGAACGTATCAAAGGTCTTGCCGATCATCCATTGTCCGGTACGCATCTGGTAGTCGCGGCAGCTCACATCGTTGACGATGGTGTAGCCGGCGACATAGTCCATCGCGCGCTCGTGGGGGATATCGCGTCCGCGGCATCCGATCACGAATGCATACTCGGCTTCGTAATCGATCATCTGCGACACTTTGGGAATGACTATAGCGTCGCCCGGTCCGATTACTGTGTTCGCGTATTTGGAGAAGAAGGTCGGCACCTCGGGAATTTTCATCCCGGCCTCTTCGGCGTGATCGCGGTAGTTGAGGCCGACCAGGATGAACTTGGGCGGGCGCGGCACGGGCGCGCGCAGCCGCACCGCCTCGCGCCGCCGCGCCAGTCCGCGCTCGCGTGCCTCGGCTTCGCCCAGGCGCCCGACAAACTCGAGCGCGTCCTTGGCCGCCTCCATCGCCGGTTGGCCGGCGCCGAGAAACGCAAGCATGTCGGCCGGCAGCATCATCGCGGCGCGTTCGCCCGCGCGCGGCTCGCCGCGCTGCTCGAGCAGTGCGCGGCAGGCGGCGTTCAGATCGATTATCAGGTCACGGGCGGCGGCGTCGCCGACGCGCTCACGTTTGGAGTCATCCTCGAACGTGACCAGACGCATGGTGAGCAGGCCCTCCCTGTGCAGGTCGCGCGCGCGCGCGCCGGCGGACAGTCGCGTCCGCGCACGGCAGTATAGTGCGAATCGACCGGAGAAGGATAATGCGCCGGGCGCCGGGCTTGCATTTGCACGCGCCGCGGTTAACCCTTGAAAGCGCTGGACCCGTGAGCAGGCGCGGACGAAAAAAAATGCTCGGCCTGTCGCTGGTCGCGGCGATCGCACTGGCCGCCGCCGTCCCGCTGGTGCGGCCGCGATGCGTCAACCTGCGCGGAACCGAGACGCTGTCGGTGCCGCTGGCGCGTCTTGCCGCCGGCGCGGTCAGGCGGTTCTGCTACCGCGACAGCGCCGGCGAGCGGCTGCGCTTTCTACTCGCGCGCGGCGCTGACGGCCGGGTCCATGCGGTCTTCGACGCCTGCCGCCAGTGTTACAAGTTCCATCAGGGCTACGATGTTGCGCATGGGATGCTGATCTGCAGGCTGTGCGGCAACCGCTATTCCGTCGATCACATGGATCGGGGCGAGGCCTCGTGCGTGCCGGTCACCTTGCCGCATCGTGAAAACGCGGGCCGCGTAACCATCAAGGTCTCCGACGTGAAATCGGGCACCGGGCTCTTTTGAAGATGGCCGCGGTGAGCATGCGCCCGCACCGCTTGACCGCGGCGATCGCCGCGGTCGCCCTGCTGCTCGGCGGCATGCCGCTGACCCTCGGAATTGTCATTCACAGCTCTGAGGCGATGTTCACGCTCGACGTGTGCCATCCGGTGCAGAGCTTCGGCCATTCGCCGGTGCCGTTCGCGGCGCCTGTTCCCGCCGCGCCGGAGATGGACGCGTCGCTGCCCGAGCGCGAGTGCTACGCCGCGCGCCCCATCGTGCTGCGCGATCGCGCGGCTGAGGCGCCCGATCCGCCTCCTCCCAGAACGTTCGCCTGACCCATCGCCAGCGTTCAGCGATTGCCGCGGCGGCGTCCCCTCGCGCGACGCGCGTCTGCGTATCCTCCGCGGCCGGTGTGCGTATTTCGACAGGAGTCGAGCATGAGATGGCTCAGCGCTCTCGCGTTGGTAGTTACTACTGCGCTGCCCCGGATTGCTTTCGCGCACGGGGTGGTCGGCGACTATATATTTCTCGAACCGCTGGTGGCCGAAGATCCGACGCCGGCGAACGAGTTCAACGTCGTGCAACCGTCATGGAGCAAGACGAGCGACGGGCACAACTTCTCGTTGGGCTATGGAATTGAAAAGGTGCTCTACCTCGACGACGAATTCATGCCGCGACTGAGCGCCGGAGTGACGGACGCCTGGAGTTACCAATGGCCGCGTCATGCGCCCGACCTGCACGGCTTCGACGACCTGGAAATGTTCGTCAAATGGGCGTTCGCGGTTTCCCAGGAGCACGAGTTCCTGCTCTCGGCCGCTGCGCTGCTGCAGGTGCCGGCCGGCACGCCGGGCGTGCAGGAACAGAGCCACACCAGTTTGGGGCCGGAGCTTCTGTGGGAGAAAGGGATGGGCGATCTGCCGAATTGGAAGCTGATCCGGTACCTGCGGCCGTTCGGATTTCAGGGCGATTTCGGCTACCTGCCGGCACTCGGCGGCCATACCAGTCATCAGATGTTCGCCGACCAGGTGGTCGAGTATTCGCTGCCCTATCTCAGCAACTCGGTTCAGGATATCGGGCTTGGATTTCCATTGCGCAATCTCTTCCTGTTCACGGAATTTAACTACTCGCAGCTCATCGCGGGACCCGCGCAGCAGACCTTTCCGAGCATCGTGGCGACCCCCGGCATCGCCTACGTCGGCTACTACTTCGAGCTGAGCTTCGGAACGCAGCTTGCGCTCAACCGCGCGGCAGTTCCCGATACGCATGCAGTGGTGATCGGACTGCTGGATATTTTCTATGATTCGATACTTACGAAGTACGGCAACTGGAGCATCAACCGAGGACTTCCGCGATGAACATTTCAAGCCTCCTGCTGTCGGGCGGCGTGGCGCTCACGCTGGCAATCGGTGCAGCGGCCTCGGGATGGGCGCATTCCTTTCCGGAACAGGAAAGTCCGTCCGCGGGTCAACGGGTCTCGGTGTCTCCGGCGCGGGTCACGATCAGGTTCGACGCTCCGATCGAGAAGATATTTGCGAAGCTCGAGGTGCTCGACAGTGACGGCAAGCCGCATACCGTGGGCGCGCCCGAGGTCAACCCGCAGGCGCGCACGCTCTCGATCAAAGTCGCCGCGCTGGGGCCGGGCGAATATACGGTCAAGTGGGGCGTAGTATGCATTGATTCGCATCACACCGAAGGCTCGTACGTGTTCACCGTCGCGGGTGGGGGATGATGAGCCCGGCGGCGGATCGCGCGCTTGTCGCATGGCCCATGCTGACGGCGGAGGTCACGATGCTCGGTACCGCCGTGTTCGCGCTGTTGCTGGCGCCGGCGCAGGAGTTCGACGCTCTGGCCGATGCGCTGACGCCGTTGTGGCGCGCGCTGTCGCTGCTGGCGCTGTTCTGCGCGCCGTTGGCGCTGCTGATTAGCGTTGCGAATATGGGCGATGTGTCGCTGCGCGCCGCGATTGCCTACCTGCCTGAAGTGATTCGCGAGACGCATTTCGGCCACATCTGGCGATTGAGCCTGCCACTGACGGTGATACCACCCCTGCTCGCCTGGGCGCCCGGCAGCGCCCGCGTGAGGTCGGCAGGAATTGCGCTCGCGACCGGCGCGCTGCTCCTGCTGGTCAGCTTGGCGAGTCACGCGATCGACCGGGGAGGGGCGGCCGTCGCGATTTACTTCGTCCACGAGATCGCCGCATCGCTATGGATCGGCGCGATCCTGACGCTATGGATGGGAGCGATCGTCGGCAGGCTCGGCGCGCGCTGGATAACGCGGACGGCTCCGCGGGTATCAAGCGCGGCGGGATGGACCGTGGCCGTACTTATCCTAAGCGGCATTTACACCGCGTACTATTCGCTGGACGCCGATCCGCGGCGGCTCATCTACGCTGCGTACGGCCGCGTCCTGGTGGACAAGCTATGCGCGGCGATGCTCGTGCTGCTGATCGGAGGATACAATCGCTACTGGCTGATGCCTCGAGTCAACGAATCCGCGGCGCAGGAGAGCCTGTTGCGCAACGTCGGCATCGAGTCGCTCCTTCTCATTGGCGTTCTGGGATTGGCGGCACTGCTGGCCAATACGCCGCCGGCGCATTGACGGGCAGCGCATCGCCAGGCCGTTCGCGACCCGACGTATCGGCTTCAAGAACGGGCATTGTTTATCGGCTTTTCTCTTACTTAATATTTTCAAAGCGCCGACATGCGTAAGGGGCTTGCGGCAATCTCCGATTGTCTGCGAGATGCGGATGGCAAAAAGATGCTCGTTTCAGCACGTGCGCTGGGATAAATATGATGCGTAGTCCTGGGCGCGGACACGGCATTGACTATCTCAATTCCCGGTAGGATTGTTACGCAACATTTTGTGCCGCACGGCCAGTGCCTTCTGTGGAATGTGCACTTGCTATCGCTATACGTCACAGCCGACTCACTGATCGCTCTTTCTTACTACTCGATACCGCTGTTGATGATTTATCTTCTGTTCAAGCGCCGCGATCTGCCCTTTCAGAAGATTGCGCTGCTCTTTTGCCTGTTCATTCTGTCCTGCGGCACGACCCACGCGATGGACGTGGTTACCATCTGGTATCCGGTTTATTGGGCCGCGGGCATCGTCAAGGGAGTCACCGCGGTAGTTTCGGTCGCATGTGCGATCGCGTTGATCTTCGCGGTGCCTCAAATCCTGGTCTTTCCCACCTGGTCGCGCCTCGAGGACGCCAATCGCGAGCTCGAGCGCGAAGTCAGGGAGCGGCGGCGTGCGGAAAAGCGTTTCCGCGGCCTGCTCGAGGCGGCTCCGGACGCGATTGTCATCAGTGACAGCAGCGGCACTATCGTCCTCGTTAACCATCAGACCGAGCGGATGTTCGGCTACTCGCGCCAGGAGCTGATCGGCCAGCCGGTCGAGCTTCTGCTGCCGGAGCGGTTTCGCCGCAGTCACGTGGCCCAGCGCGAAGGATACCTGAAGGAGCCGCGCGTGCGCGCAATGGGCAGCGGACTCGAGCTGTTCGGACTGCGCAGAGACGGCAGCGAGTTTCCGGTCGAGATAAGTCTCAGCCCGCTGCGCACCGACGAGGGCTTGCTGGTTTCGGCCGCGGTGCGCGACGTCACCGACCGCAAGCGCGTGGCGATGGAGCTGGCGCGGGCGCGCGACGAGGCGATGGAAGCGTCGCGGCTCAAGTCAACCTTCGTTGCGAATATGTCGCACGAGTTGCGCACGCCGCTTAACGGCATCATCGGCTTCAGCCAGCTGCTGCATGCCGGTCTGATCGATCCTGCCACGCCCGAGTACAAGCGCAGCCTCGCGGACATCCTGGCGAGCGGACGCCATCTGCTGAAGCTGGTCAACGATATGCTCGACCTGGCGAAGATCGAATCGGGGAAAATGGAGTTCATCCCCGAAGTGGTCGAACCGGCGTCGCTGGTGCAGGAGATATGCGGTGTGCTGCGGGGCATGGCTTCGCAGAAGAACATCCAGGTCGAGGTCGAGGTTGCGCCCGAACTGGGGCGCATCGTGCTCGACTCCGGCAAGCTGCGTCAGGTCCTGTACAACTATCTTTCGAACGCGCTGAAATTCAGCAACGACGGCGCGCAGGTGACGATCCGCATGCGTCCGCAGGGCGAGGAATGGTTTTATCTCGAGATCGAAGACGGCGGCGCAGGCATCCGCGTTGCCGACATCGCGAAGCTGTTCACCGAATTTTGCCAGCTTGATTCATCGTCCGCGAAACACCACCAGGGCAGCGGACTCGGGCTCGCGCTGACCCGCCGCATCGTCGAGGCACAGGGCGGCAAGGTCGGAGTGCGCAGCGAGTTCGGCAAGGGCAGCGTCTTCTGGGCGGTCCTGCCGCGCTGCCACACGGTTCAGACCAATCACGCCGCCGCGCAGACGTGATTGAGCCGCCGCCAAGCTCCTGCCGAAGCCGCGACGGCTTCTCCGCGTTTTACAATAAAGAGCAGAGGAAGAAGCCGCTGAAGACCGTCCGCCCGCGTTACTTTCCGCGGCATCCGGTTCCGCGGCATTGAATACTGACGCGCTCCCGGATGTAGTGGTACCCGAGCGATTCGCCCCGGGAGAAGCTCACATGTACATACCCAAGCTCTTCGAGGTCACCGACCTCGCGACCCTGCACGAGTTTATCGAGACGCACAGCTTCGCCACCCTGGTCACCGCCGCGGGCGAGCGGCCGATCGCGACCCGCGTGCCGCTGCTGCTCGAGCGCTCGCGCGGGCGCCAGGGAACCCTGCTGGGACACGTCGCTCGCGCCAACCCGCAGTGGCGCTCCTTCGACGGCGAGCAGCAGTGCCTGGCGATGTTCGATGGTCCGCACGCTTACGTTTCGCCGAGCTGGTACGCGAATGCGCCCGCGGTGCCGACCTGGAACTATGCCGCCGTGCACGTGTACGGTATTCCGCGAGCGATCCATGACGCGGAACAGCTCGCACGACTGGTCGATCGGATGGTGGCCGCGTACGAGGCGGGCATGACGGAGCCATGGCCAGGGATTCTGCCGGCGGAGTTCAAGGCATCGATGCTCAAGGCGATCGTGGGCTTCTCGATCGAAATCGATCGCATCGAGGGCAAGTTCAAGCTCGGTCAGAACCGCCCGCTCGAGGATCGGCTAGCCACCGTGGCGCAGCTCGAGGCGAGCTCCGATCCGGCCGCGCGCGAGCTGGCCGCGCTCACGCGCAGGCATCTGGCGGGTGCCGCGCGCGGCTGAGCACGCGGCGCTCGTTCCTCTAACGCATGATCTCTTTTGCCAGGCGTTCGATGCGATCGAAGGCCCGGTTAATCTGCTCGCGCGACGTCGCGTACGAGAGCCGCACGTGATTGGGCGCGTCGAAGTCGTTGCCGCCGACGATCGCCACCTGCGCCTCGTCGAGGATGATTGACGCGAGGCGGTCGCCGTCGCCGATGGGACGGCCCTTGTACTCGCGCCTGAGCATCGCCGAGACGTTGGGAAACGCGTAGAACGCGCCGTTGGGCACGTTGGGCAGGCTGAAGCCGGGCACGCGCCGGACGCGTTCGACCACCAGGTCGCGGCGCGCGCGGAACTCGGCCGCCATCGTCGCGATTTCGTCCTGCGGACCCGTGAGCGCCTCGACCGCCGCGGCCTGCGCGATCGAGTTGGGATTGCCGCTGTTCTGGCTCTGCATGCGCGTGGCTGCGGAGATGGCTTCGCGCGGTCCGGCGGCGAACCCGATGCGCCATCCGGTCATCGCATACGCTTTTGACAAGGTGTTGAACACGATCCCGTGCGACTTCAGCCGCGGCTCGAGCTCGAAGATGTGCGGGATCCGGCCGACGTAGGCGATGTGCTCGTATGCGTCGTCCGACATCACCCATACATCGGGATGCTCCGCCAGCACGCGCGCGATCGAGGTCAGTTGCTCGCCGCTGTACACCGCGCCCGTCGGGTTGGAGGGCGAGTTCAGCATGATGCCTCGCGTGCGCGGGCCGATCGCGGCGCGCAGACGCCCGGGATCGAGCAGGAAACCGTCGCTCTCGGGGCACGGCACCAGCTTGGGCGTCGCGCCGCTCAGCTGCACCATCGCGACGAAGCTGACCCAGGCCGGCGTCGGGATGATTACTTCGTCGCCTTCGTCGAACAGGCTCGCGATGATGTTGTATTCGGCCGGTTTGCTTCCGGCCGAAGCCATGATCTCGGCGGGTTCGTAATCAAGGCTGTTGTCGCGCTTGAGCTTGAGGCAAATCGCCTCTTTGAGCTCGCGCGTGCCGGACACCGCCGTGTACTTGGTCTTGCCGGCGGCCATCGCGCGGCGCGCGGCCTCCTTGATGCGTTCGGGTGTGTCGAAGTCGGGCTCGCCGGCGGCGAGCGGGATGACGTCGATGCCGGCTGCGCGCAGCTCGGTCGCGCGCGCGTCGGCGGCGAGCGTGGCCGAAGGCTTGATTGCGGCTACTCTGCGGTTGAGCTTGAGCATTGCGGGTTCCTGGTGGACGAAATCGCGCGGTCGCCCGAAGCGGCGCGCGCGAGCGCTGAGATTATCAGAGCCGAGCGGCTCAGTCGATTTTCAGCTTGGCCCGCAGCCGGTTCATCACCATTTCCGGCACCAGCTCGGGCAGGCGCTTGCCGTGTCCCGCGACCTCCTTGATCAGGCGCGAGGCTGAAAAGAACAGCTTGGGATTGGCGAACAGGAAAACGGTCTCGACCTGCGGCCACATCTGGCTGTTCATATGCGCCATCTGCAGCTCGTAGTCGAAGTCGGTCACCGCGCGCAGGCTGCGGATGATGATATGAGCGCCGATGCGCTGCGCATAATCGACCGACAGTCCGCTGAACTTGTCCACGCGCGCGCGCGGCTCGAGGTCGCGGATGGTCTCGCGGATCATCTCGACTCGCTCGTCGGGCGTGAACAGAGCCGGGTCCTTGTGCGGATTGTAGGCCACGGCCACGATCACTTCGTCAAAGATCGCGACGCTGCGCCGGATGACATCGATGTGTCCGTTGTGGATCGGGTCGAAGGTCCCCGGATAGATCGCGCACCTGGGCGCCGCATCCTTACCTTTGTTCATACCCGCCGTCGCTTCCGCCTAGCGCGGCCGAGCCGCGCGGTAAAGGGCGATCCGATGGTCGCCCAGGGTTGCACAGTTGATCATCTCGAGTCCCGCCGCGTCGGTTTCCGGCGCGCGGCGGGCCTGGCGCACCACCACGCACGCGCCCGCATCAAGCAGTCCGCGCGCCGCGAGCGCGCCGAGCACGGCGGCGCTGACGTCGTTGCGGTAGGGCGCGTCGATGAACACGAGGTCGAAGCGTTCGCCGCGCGCGACCAGCGCCGCGAGCGCGCGCTCGACCTCGGCGACGACCACCTCGGCGCGCGCTTCGAGGCCCAGGGAGGACAAGTTGTCGCGGATGGCCGCGGCTGCCGCGCGCGAGGAATCGACGAATACCGCGCGGGCGGCCCCGCGCGAGAGCGCCTCCAGGCCGAGCGATCCGCTCCCGGCAAACAGGTCCAGCACGCGCGCGCCCGAAAGTTCGATGCGCGAGGATACGCGCGAGAAAATCGAGGCGCGAACCCTGGCAGTCGCAGGGCGGGTCCGCAGCCCACGCGGCGCGCGCATCCGCCGGCCATGAGCTTCGCCCGCAATGACCCTCACCGCGCACACCTCCCGGATCTGACGCGCAGCGCGGATCCCGGGCGCGCCGGGATGCGTATGCCGAATCGATGTCGCACTCAAAAAACCCGGCATCCCTCATGCCGACGGGGCGGACCATAGCCCAGTCGCCGGATTGCCGCAAGTTTGACCCTGGTCGGGCGGGCGCTACGTTCGGAATCCGCGATCGCGCGTCCGCGTCTCCTCTGGCGCGCCCTCGGAATTTGAGTTACCTATCTTAAGATTTCGCCGGACGTCGGCGATCGGCCAGTAACTTCTGAACTCGAAAATAGTTCGACCGAAGGCAAGGTTAAGGAAAGATCATTTGTGCGCTCGTGCGCGATCAGCTTCGCCTCCAGCCCTGCGCCCGCCCGACGTGAGGCGCTCGCGGGTCGCCGCTTCGCCCGTTCATCATGTCCCTAAGCTGCGAGTCTTCCGCCCGTGCTGATTGATCTCCTCATCGAAGCAATCAAGGCGATCATCGTCGTCGTGATGGTGCTGAACCTTGCGGGCCTGCTGCTCTGGTTCGAGCGCAAGGGCAGCGCGCTCATCCAGGATCGGATCGGCGCCAATCGAGCGGCCATCACCGGGCTCGGGCGGCGCCTGGGCCTGCCCAACTTCGGTATCGTCAACACGCTCGTTGCCGACCCGCTGAAGCTCTTCACCAAGGAAGACTTTGTGCCTGACGGCGCCGACAAGTTCCTCCACGGCCTGGCCCCGTTCCTGGCGCTGTTCCCGGTGCTGATCACGTTTGCCGTGGTGCCGTTCGGCGACGTCATCCGGATCGGCTCGCGCACGATCACACTGCAGGCGGCCAACATCAATGCGGCCGCGCTCTACATCCTGGCGACCATCGGCATCGGCGTGTATGGGGTTGCGCTCGGCGGATGGGCTTCGAACAATCGATGGGCGCTGCTCGGCGGCATCCGCGCTTCGGCGCAGATGATCTCGTACGAGATCGGGCTCGGACTCGCGATCATTGCCGTGGTCATGACCTACGGCACGGTGGATTTGCAGGCGATGTGCCGCGCGCAGGGCGGAGTGTGGTTCGGCTTCCTGCCGCGATGGGGGATTTGTCTGCAGCCGCTCGCTTTTCTGATCCTGCTCACGGCCGGCATGGCCGAGTCCAAGCGCGTGCCCTTCGATTTGCCCGAGGGCGAATCCGAACTGGTCGCCGGGTACTTCACCGAATACTCGGGCGGCAAGCAGGCGGTGTTCATGATGACCGATTTCGCCGAAATCGTGCTGGTCGCGGTGCTCATCACGGTCTTCTTTTTCGGCGGATGGCAGGTGCCGTGGCTCTATCGCGACGGCTTTCATTTTCCTGGCGGCGCCCATCTGGTGCTGCCGCAGGCGCTGGTCGCGATTCTCGGCATCGTCTCGTTCATGATCAAAACCATGATCTTCTGCTGGTTGCAGATTCTGATCCGCTGGACGCTGCCGCGGCTGCGTTACGACCAATTGATGCGGCTGGGATGGAAGGGGCTGGTGCCGCTGGGGCTCGCCAATCTCGTGGTCACCGCGGTCGTGGTGGTGTTGGCGTCGGGGGCCGGCTGAGATGACGCTCGGCGTATTCGTCTTTCTCGCGGTGCTCTCGGTGATTTCCGCGCTCGGCACGGTGGCGCAGCGCAATCCGGTGCATTGCCTGCTATCGCTGGTGGTCACGCTGCTCACGATCGCGGTGATGTTCCTGGCGCTCGACGCGGTGGCGGTCGGTTTCCTGCAAGCCATCGTATACGCGGGCGCGATCATGGTGCTGTTCCTGTTCGTGATCTGGCTGCTCAACCTGCAGAGCGAGCTGCGCAGCGCGCCCGGCTACCTGGCGCTCAAAGCTTCGGCAAGCGTCCTGTTCGCGCTGCTGATAGCCGAACTGTGCCTGCTGCTGTGGCGCGCGCCGAGCGCGAGCGGCGCCCGGCAGGTGACGCCGCCCGGTTACGGCTCGCTCGACAGTCTGGCGAAGATTCTCTTTTCCGATTACCTGATTTCCTTCGAGGTTACTTCGATCCTGCTGCTGGCCGCGATCGTCGGCGCCGTGGCGCTTGCCCGCCGCGAGCCGCAACAGCGCCCGGTCGGCGCAGCCGCCGCGCTGGCCGCCCGCTCGCGGACCGGCGATGAGCCGCCGTCGGCCACCGATCCGACGGCGCGCGCGGAGAGCGCCTGATCATGGTTCCGATGACCTACGTGGTGGGCCTGAGCGCGGTGCTGTTCACGATCGGCGTGGCCGGCGTGCTTCTGCGCCGCAACGTGATCGTGATCTTCATGTCGATCGAGATCATGCTGAACGCGGTCAACCTGGCCTTCGTCGCGCTCGGTCGGCGGCTGGGCTCGATGGACGGGCAGGCGATCGTGTTTTTCGTCATGACGGTTGCGGCTGCGGAGGCCGCGGTCGGTCTCGCGATAATCATCTCGGTCTTCCGCAACCGCGAAACCGTGAACGCCGACGAGCTTAACCTGATGCGCTGGTAGGCGGGCGGCGGCGCACCAAGCAGGGTAATCCAGGCCAATCCCGACGGCTAAATCATGACGCTTCAATTTCCCCCGCTCGCGCTCATCCTCTTTTTCCCGGCGCTGGGTTTCATCTTCAACGTCTTCTATGGCGATCGCGCCGGGCGCGGCGCAGTCAACCTGGTTGGGCCGGGCGTGATCTTTGTCGCCTTCGCCATCGCGCTTTGGAGCTTCATGCGGCTGCTCGCGATGCCCGCGGGCGGAGTGCTGGAATTCGTGCTCTGGCCGTGGATCGTCGCGGGCCGGTTCCACACCGCGATCGGCCTGCGCCTGGACGCGCTTTCGGCCGTGATGGCGCTGGTAGTGACCGGGGTGGGCGCACTGATCCATCTGTACTCGGTCGGCTACATGGAGCACGACCGGGATTTCGCGCGCTACTTCGCCTACCTCAATCTGTTCGCGCTGTCGATGCTCATCCTGGTGCTGGCGGACAATCTGCTGCTGATGTTCGTCGGATGGGAGGGCGTCGGGCTGTGCTCCTATCTGCTGATCGCGTTCTGGTACGACAATCCGCAGTTCGCCTACAACGGGCGCAAGGCCTTCGTCGTCAACCGCGTCGGCGACGCCGGCTTCGTGCTCGGGATCCTGACGCTGGTGTCGGCGCTGGCCGCGCACGGCGTGTGGAGCCTGGATTTCGCCGCGATGCAGGCGCATCGCGCGGTGCTCGCTCCGGTGGCCACGATGGCGGGGCTTTTGCTGTTGCTCGGCGCAACCGGCAAATCCGCGCAGATTCCGCTTTATGTCTGGCTGCCCGACGCAATGGTCGGCCCCACGCCGGTCAGCGCCCTGATCCACGCGGCGACCATGGTCACCGCCGGCGTGTACATGGTCGCGCGGCTCAATTTTCTCTACACGCTCACGCCCGAAGCGATGTACGTCGTGGCCACGGTGGGCGCGGTAACCGCGTTCTTTGCCGCCACCATCGCGGTGGTCCAGACCGATATCAAGCGTGTGCTGGCCTACTCGACCATCAGCCAGCTCGGTTACATGTTCATGGGCGTCGGCGTCGGCGCGTTCGCGGCCGGCATCTTCCACGTGATGACGCACGCATTTTTCAAGGCGCTGCTCTTTCTCTGCGCGGGGTCGATCATCCATGCGCTCGACGGCGAACAGGACATGATGCGTATGGGCGCGCTGCGCATCAGGATGCCGCTCACCTACGCGACCATGCTCGCGGCGACCCTGGCGATCAGCGCAGTGCCCGGCTTCTCGGGCTACTTCTCCAAGGACCTGATCCTCGAGCGCACCTTCGAAGCGGGATTTCCGGGTCTGTGGCTCATCGGTGTCATCACCGCCGCGCTGACCGCGTTCTACATGTTCCGCCTGCTGTTCCTGACCTTTCATGGCAGCTCGCGCATAGCGCCCGACAAGCATCCGCATGAGCCGCCTGCGACGATGACGGTTCCGCTCGTCGTGCTGGCGGTGCTCGCGGTGATCGGCGGATGGGTTCAGCTGCCGCGGGGATGGCTGTGGGGCGGAGCTTTCACCCGCTTCCTGTCTTCCGTGGTGGGGCCGTTCCGTACCGAGGCCGCGCACGGCGCCGCGACCGGAACCATCGGACTGATAGCCACGCTGGCGACGCTCATCGGGATCGTTCTTGCTTACGTGCTGTATATCCAGTCGCCCGGCCTTAGCGAGCGCATAGCCGCCGGCGCCGACGCCCTCTATCGATTGCTGGTGCGGAAATACTACGTGGATGAAGTTTACAATTTCGTTTTCGGACGGCTGCTGTTCTGGGGTTCTGAGAATGTTCTGCGCCGCGGCGTGGACAGCGGCTTGATCGACGGCATCGTCAACGGCGCGGGCCTGGGGGTCGAAGAGGCGGGCGATGCCGCGCGCCGTTCGGAAACCGGCAACGTCCAGGTGTATGCGTTCGTGTACCTGTTGGGCGCGGTCGCGATCGTTGCCTACTACGTCTTCCTGGTGCTGGTGCGCTGATGGGACTCCCCTGGCTGACCGTGATTATCTTCACGCCGCTGTTGGGCGCACTGTTCGTGCTCGCGGTGCCCGAGGAGCGCCTGACCTGGCGCGCCGCATTTCTCTTCTCGCTGATTCCGCTCGCGGCTTCGATTTACCTGCTCGGTGCCTTCGCGCCCGCGCAGGCCGGCTATCAATTCGTCGAGCAGGCGGCGTGGATTCCCCAGTTCGGCATTTCGTACCATCTCGGAGTCGACGGCATCAGCCTGTTCCTGGTGCTGCTGACCACGCTGCTCTTCTCGCTCTCGCTGCTCTATTCGGGCGGCGGCGATATCGAGGCGCGGGCGCGCGAGTTCTGCTTCTTCATGCTGGTGCTCGAGACCGGCCTGCTGGGCGCGTTGCTCGCGGTCGACCTGTTCCTGTTCTACGTGTTCTGGGAAGTGATGCTGGTGCCGATGTACTTCCTGATCGGCATCTGGGGCCACGGGCGCAAATACTACGCCGCGTTCAAGTTCATCCTGTACACGATGCTGGCGTCGATCCTGATGCTGGTGGCGATCATTTACCTGGTGCGCGCGGCGCGCGCGCATCTGGGCTACCTGACGTTCGATTTGCCCGCGCTCTACGGCGTGCCGCTCAGCCATCGCGAGGCAGTGTGGCTTTTCGCCGCCTTCGCGCTCGCCTTCGCGGTCAAGGTGCCGGTCTGGCCGGTGCATACCTGGTTGCCCGACGCGCATACCGAGGCGCCCACCGCCGGATCCGTCATCCTGGCCGGCGTGATGCTGAAGATGGGCACCTACGGCTTCCTGCGCTTTGCGATCCCGCTGTTCCCCGAGATCGCGATCGAAGCCGCGCCGCTCTTTCTCGCGCTGGCCGTGGTCGGCATCGTTTACGGCGCGCTGGTCGCGATGGTCCAGCCGGACCTCAAGCGCCTGGTTGCCTATTCGTCCGTCAGCCACCTGGGCTTCGTGATGCTCGGCATCTTCGCGCTCGATCCGCAGGGCGTGCAGGGCGCGATCTACCAGATGTTGAATCACGGGCTCTCGACCGGCGGCCTCTTCCTGCTAATCGGGATGATTTACCTGCGCCGGCACACTCGCGAAATTGCCGAGTTCGGCGGCTTGTGGAAGAGCGTGCCGATCTATGCCGCCGTGTTCATGGTGGTGATGCTTTCGTCGATCGGCCTGCCTGGCCTCAACGGCTTCGTCGGCGAGTTTCTGATCCTGCTCGGCACCTATCTCAGCAAGTCGCTGGCGGCCGAAATCGCCGTCATCGGTCTCATCCTCGGCGCACTCTACATGCTCTACGCCTACGAGCGGGTGATGTTCGGACCGATAACCAAGGCCGTCAACGCCACCATCGCCGACCTCGGCGCGCGCGAAATCGCGGTCATGGCGCCGCTCATCGCGCTGATGCTGTTCATGGGTCTTTACCCGCGGCCGCTGCTCGAGCGGATACAGCCTTCGGTCGGCGCGCTGCTCGGCCGCGTCCACGCCGCCCAGGCGCGTCTCGACAACGAGCGCCATCGCGCACAAGCGTTGGCCGCGCTGTCCGGACACATTTCTCCGCACGACGTCGACTCGATGGCCGCCAAATGAACCAGTTCAACTGGAGCGTGATCAACTTTGCCTGGCTTCCGATTCTGCCGCTGATCGTGGTTGCGGCGGGCGCGATTGGCGTGCTGCTCGTCGGCGTCGAGATCGACGACGAGGACAGCGGGGGCTTGGGCATCCTTTCGATCGCCCTGATGGTGGTCGCCGCCCTGCTCTCGCTGCTGCTGTTCGGCGGACGGCCGTCGCTGAGCTTTTCCGGCGCGCTATCGATAAGCGGCTACACCGGCTACTTCGAACTGCTGATCCTGTTCTCGGCGGCGATGACCGCCCTGATGTCGGTGGAATATGCCGCGGACCAGGGTCTCGCGGGCGCCGAATATTACTCGCTGGTGATGTTTGCCGCGCTCGGCATGATGCTGATGGCGGCAGCGGACGACCTCATCGTGATCTTCCTCGGCCTGGAAACGATGTCGATCGCGATTTACGCGCTGGCCGGCTTTCTCCGCCGCGATTCGCGCTCGAATGAGGCCGCGCTCAAGTACTTCCTGCTCGGCGCCTTCTCGACCGGCTTCCTGCTCTACGGCATCGCGCTGGTTTACGGCGCGACCGGCTCGATCAAGCTCGAGCCGATCGAAGCGGCGCTCTCGCGTCCGGCCAACGACAACGCGCTGCTGCTCGCCGGCATCGGCCTGATGCTGATCGGCTTCGGCTTCAAGGTGGCCGCCGTACCGTTTCATATGTGGACGCCCGACGCCTACGAGGGAGCGCCGACGCCGGTGACCGCGTTCATGGCGGTCGGCGTCAAGGCCGCGGCGTTTGCCGGCTTCGTCCGCGTGTTCATGGCGCACTTCGGGCCGCTCGGGCCGCAATGGACAACGCTGCTGTGGGCGGTTGCGGTGTTGACCATGACCGTGGGCAATCTGGCGGCGTTGGTGCAGACGAACATCAAACGCATGCTGGCCTACTCGGCCATCGCGCACGCCGGTTATATCCTGGTCGGGATGACGGCGGTCGCCGCTGCGCGCTCGGGCGGGGCGATTCTCTATTACCTGCTCGGCTACGCCTTCACCAACCTGGGCGCATTCGCGGTGGTAATCGCGCTGGAGCGCCGCGGCGCCGTCAGCGACGACATCGCCGACTACCGCGGCCTGGCGACCCGCCATCCGTGGCTGGCCGCTGCGATGGCGCTGTTCATGTTATCGCTGACCGGCGTGCCGCCGCTCGCCGGATTTTTCGGCAAGTTCTACATTTTCTCGGCGGCGCTCGACGCCCACCTGGTGTGGCTGACGGTCATCGCCGTGATCAACAGCGTGATTTCCGCCTACTACTATCTTTCAGTGCTGATCGCGATCTATGCGCGCGAAGGCGGAGTTGAGCCCGTCGCCCTGCGCACGCGTCCCGCACTGGTCGCGGCGCTGGTGATCGCGTCGATCGGCACGGTGGCGATCGGACTCTTCCCGCAGGCCTATACCAGCAGCGCGGACTCCGCCTTCGCTTCGGCGCTCGGCAGCCATCCGCATCGTCACGTAGTCTTGGATCGCTAGCCGCTCGCCTGTCAGCGGAGCGGCGCCATGCGGCCCTCAGCGCCGGCGCGCCGACTTGCGCCGCGGCCGCGCGGCCGCAGCACCCGCGCTCTTGCGCGAGGCGCGCCCCTTCGCCGCCGGAACGGCCCGCACCGCCGCCGCGGGCCGCGACGCGGTCGTGGCTGCGGGGCCGGCGTACGCGTCGGCCTCGATTTCGACCAGCATGTCGGGATGCACCAGGCGTGCGACCTGGACCACCGTGGACGCGGGCGGCGCCGCTCCGAATACTTCCTGGTGAGCGCGCGCCAGGTCGCCAAACCGCTCGAGCTCGGTCACGTACACGCGGGTACGCACCACGCGTTCCAACCCGATACCCAGCCGCGCCAGCGCGGCTGCGATGTTGCCGATCGCCTGGCGCGCCTGCACGTACATCTGTCCGCGCCCCACCAGGCGGCCATGCTCGTCGAGACCGGTGCTGCCCGATACTGCGACCCACTCACCCGCGCGCACTGCGCGCGAATAGCCGAAAACCGGTTCCCACGGTGCCGCGCTCGAGATGCGGACGATATCATCCATCGAAGCTGCCCTCCGACAAGGCCCTCCGCAGGGACGGCCGAGGTCCCGACCATGATTCGGTATCCGCGCAAACGGCCGCGGTTCCCGTGCGTGTTCGCCTACTCGGCGTCCGCACCTAGCGGTCGCGCGATGGCCACTGCTCCTCGATTTCGCGCGCCACCGACCGCATCGGCGATACGGTCGGCTGCGATGCAGGGGCCAGCCATCGTATCAGTTGCACCACTCGCGAGCTGAACGTGAGTTCCTGCGGACGGCCACGCATCATGTCGATGTCGTGTTCCACCACCTGCCGCTCATCCGGCCGCTGTTCCGCCGACCCGGACGTGCTCGCCGAAACACCAAAGCGCCGCCACTCCACCACAACCCATCCTCCCCTGTACAACTTCCCCCATCTCCAGCCGAAGCAGCCTCCGCCGCAATCATACATAGACCGGGGGTGATGCGCAAAAATTCGCTTCCGCTTCAGGCGCAGCCGTGCGAAGGCGGACCGCGCATCCTGCTGTAAAAGCACTTCACGCCGTCTGAAGCGGTATCTAGAGAAATACAAGCTTGCTCGGCACAGGAACCTCCGGAACCTCCGGAAGTCCGAAAAGCTCCCCCGCTCGGACGATCTTACGCCGAGTATGGACTCGCGCAGACCGCCGTTGTCTGCTGATAGAAGAGATCGTTGACTGGAGTTGCCGCTTTCCTCTCGCTCGTTCATCTTCTTCCGGAGACTGCGATGTCTTACTTCGATGTCCGCCGACATTACTCAAAATAGCTGCTCGGAACAGAAAACCGGGCGGGAAGCTTTGCGCGCTGGCCCACCGCGGATCTCGACAAACAGCCGTTCAGTCCGCAGATCGCCGCCAAGTCCTCGCGTCTGAAGCGCGCCGTCGTAAGTTGCAGCAGCTGTCCGTATTGCGCCGTCGGATGCAGCCAGTTGGTTTACTCGAACGCCGGGCAAGTCATCGATATCGAACGCAACCCGGACAGTCCGATCAACGAAAGCACGCTCTGCCCAAGGGCCCCAATACGTTCCAGTTGCTTTCCAACCCCCATCGTGTGACGACGGTGAAATACCGCGCTCCCACCCGGGTGGAGAGGTTCAGTCGCGATGAGATCGAGATGAGCAAATAGCGGTCTTGCTGGCGAAGGCCATAGCGGTTCGCATTCCATAGCGGTCGAACAGCAACACTTGAGCACTTGATTGCGGCGGACAGCCTTGTTTCCGCTTAAACCGGCATAAGACTATCGCAGGCGCCAGTGCGCGCGTTTCCAATCTCCGCGATGTGATTCGCTGAGTCGATTTTCCGTGGTGCAGTTGAATGTTGGGATGGAGAACGGCGTCAAACTATGACGCGGGTCCTTCAACTCCAGGGAGTTACACGTCAGCAGGAGTTACCAGCGCGAAAGGTTATTGATGCGCCGGTGCGCGAGGGGGCTCGCCAACCGACGTTGCCGACCCTGAATCTTTATCTGGGAGAGAGGGCGGAAATTGCAGCGAGCGGCAAAGGCTTTGCGGTCAGGATGGGGCGTTACCGCGATTGCGTTGCTGGCGATCGTTGCGCTGGGCGCCGGCCTTGAAGTTCTGGCAAATCGACGGCACGCCGATCGCTGGTTGCACGGCGCGGCCGATCCGTCGATGGCGGCAATAAGCGCACTGGTGGCAAAGGGCGATGTTGCGCAGGCCGCCAGCAGGATCAGCGCGATCTATCGCTTCGATCGGCCCGTGGGCCTCCTCGCCCTGCAGCGGTTTTCTCTGCTGGTGCTCGCCCGCGGGTTGCAGCAAAAGGATGTTTTCGAAAGATGCTACGCCGCGAGCGCGCTCGCCGGGGGCGGGAACGATCAAGGCCTGCAGATGCTCGTCAACATTTTTCAGCGCAACCCCGACCTCAGCGTCAAAATGGCGATTGCGGACGGTCTCGGCGCGGACGGCGATCGCAAGGCAGTTGCCATCCTTGCCCACCTGTACTACCACGGCGAGGTTCTCGATCGACGGTTCATCGTAAACGCCCTCTCGATGAGCAGCGACCCGAGCGCGGCCGCGGTGCTGAGTGACGCAGCGCGCCAGTCCGATCCGACTCTCCGAGCCGCGGCGCTGCAGGGTTTAGGGCACCTCGGCCACCGCAATGCCATTCCGCTATTGCGGCTTGCTCTCGCCAAGGGCCAGACCTCGGACAAGGTCAACGCCGCCCGATCGCTGCTGTTGATGGGCGACAGTTCGGGCATCGATTTGCTGCGCGACACGCTGGATGATCATTCCCAGGGCAACGCGCGCGCCAGCGCCGCGGTCGCGCTCGGCTACGCAGGCGATCGGTCGGTGGTCCCGATACTGCGTCGTGCGCTTGCTGACGAGAACATCGACGTGCGGCTGGGTGCGGCCGCGGCGCTGACCCACTATAAGGACTCCGGCGCGGTCGCCTACCTGCGTGGCGCCATTCACGACCAGGATCAGGTCACGCGCCGCCACGCCGCGCAATTGTTCAAGGACCTGGATTTCGCGATGGCGCGGCCGATTCTGATCGAAGCGCTGTCCTCGCCGGACCCTGAAATACAACTGGCTGCGGTCAAGGCATTCGGCACGGACGGAAGCGATCGCGACGTCGAGTTATTGGGCCGCTTGCTGCGCACTACCAATGATCCGATTACCCGCGCAGCCATCGCGTGGTCTTTAGGGCATATCGCGAGCCCCGACGGCATCGCGACGCTGCTGACCATGGTGACGGAGACCAGTCCGACGGTTCGTTACACCGCCGCTGACGGGCTCGATTACGCAGCCAGGCACTTGTTGAGCAAACGAGCAGCTCAGCAGCAGTTGATCCAGTCGGTAAAGTCGAACTTCAGATGATGGCAGGCAAAAAAATGTAGACCAGCACAAAAGGAGGCCACAATCATGGTACGCCTTTCAATGCCAGATGAAGCGCTTCGCTCGCGATCGTGGCACGGCATATTCGCGGCGCTGGCGATTGTGGCCGCGCTCGGCTTCAGCGCGGGCGCTGCGCGAGCGCAGGATATCAAGACCTATACCCGGGCGACGTTCGACAGCTGGCTGGCGAAATACAAGAACGCCAAGCCCGAGTTCAAGGTGGGCGATGTGCTCACGGCCAAGGACATGGACAAGATCCGGCCGTTTGTCTTTCCCGGCTACGCCTACTTTCTGAACTTTCCCCAATTCCGAATGAAGATAGGCGCGCCGGTCGATCACACTCCGCGCCAGGATTACATGGCGTGCACTGAGAAGTATCAGAGCCAGGTGCGCATGCTGCCCGACCATACGATGGCCAATTACGTCTGCGGGCAGCCGTTCCCGAATTCGCAGATAACCGTGAAGGATCCCAACGCGGGATGGAAGGCGGCATGGAATTTCGAGTATCGCTGGCAGAACTATGGTCTGCTGACGATCGCGCCTGCGACCTGGGACAGCTTCGGCGGCACGCATCAGATCCCGGTATGGCAGGATCCGCCAAGCGACTGGCTGGACTATTCCGGGGTCAAGAATCTCAAGTACGCTCCGCCCTCGCCGGAGGAGATGAAGATGATCTATGGCGGCGGCGGAACTTTCGAACGCACCATCAGCGCGTTTTACCGGCGTCTTTACTACACGCATCTTGCGATGCTGCCGGACCATACGCTGCCGGCGCCAGGTGCCAGGCAGATCGAGTTCAAGGAGTTCACCGGCTTTTACTCGCCATTCGACATTCGCGGCACCGCGTTCATCATCTACCGCTATTCGGATCCGCATCGCGAGGATGACGCCTGGGCGTATATCCCCACGCTGCGGCGCGTACGGCGCATCTCCGCCGAGGTCAAATCGGATTCCCTTCTGGGCACCGAACATACATTGGAAGACTTCTACAGCTTTTCCGGCCGCGAGCTCGAATGGCACTGGCGCTTTCTCGGATGGAAGGATCAGCTAGCGGTTCAGGACTCCGTCCATGACTACTCATATCTGTACGGGCCCAACGGATTCATACCCAACGACACCTGGACGCTGCGGCGTTTCGCGGTGATGGAGCGCACGCCGACCTTTGTGCGCCATCCCTACAGCAGCGTGGTCGAGGACTGGGATTCGCAGAACTACGATGCGTGGTTAATGGAGGCTTTCGATCACCGCAACCGGCTGTACAAGGTCTGGGAGTTCCAGAAGAAATGGAGCGAGACCTTTTCCAAGAACAATTGGCAGTATCCGATTAACGAGGGTACCGATACTACCGAGTTTCAGTCGGTGCAGGTGATGAATGTACAGGACGGCCGCGCAACCGTCTGGATCGTTCCTGGCGGATTTCCCAACGTCAAGGGAGCGGAGTCCGAGAGGCTTTTTGACATCAGCAATCTCGAACAGATTCATCGCTAGCGCGCACAAGTCCGCAAGCGCGTGCGATCCAGCAGCGCGGCGGGTGGACCGGCTCAGAGGTCGGTCCGCTCGGCCGCGAGCTTGCCCTCCTCGCGCAGGTTGAAGCGATCCCCATAGAGCGGTCGGCCGCCCGCAGTCGGTCCCGTTACTGCACGATCACCATCAGGCCGCCGGTTACGGTCGTGAGTTCGCCTTCGTAATGCGGGTCGCCATGATGGAGCATCGTGCCCGGCCCGCACACCCGGCCGGCGATGCAAAACGGTCAAAAGGCCGGACCCGCGCCAAGAATGTTCAACGCTCTCCCTTTGGCGATTCGAGCTGGCCTTCCGGCTGGAATTCCCTGACGCACTCCCATTGATCAAGAGCGCCGAATGACCTAAACCTCGTCGACGTCACAAAGACGAATAACAAGGTTTATGAATAGGCAAATCGAAATTGGAGAAGAAGATGAGGATACCTCAGCCCCGCGATCGCTGGATTGGCAAGGCTCTCGTAGTGGTCTTCGGTGGCATGTTGCTCGGGCTTCTGCTGGCTGAGGTTGGTCTGCGCCTGTTCGGGATAGGCGAGCAAGGACTGTATCAGTGGGATGCCGATCGCGGCTGGGGATTGCGTCCTGGGGCTTCGGAATGGCAAAGCAGGGAAGGAAATGCTTTCGTGCAGATCAACCGTGAGGGAATGCGCGATCGAGAACACTCCTACCGTAAACCCGCTGACTCTATACGTATCGCATTCATCGGTGATTCATTCACTGAAGCAGAGCAAGTCGCCCTCAAAGATGATTACGTTTCCGTTGTCGAGGATCGCATCAGGACCTGTCCACGACTGCGCGGTAAGAGCGTCGAAACGCTCAACTTTGGTTGTGATAGTTATGGGACAGCGCAGGAATTCATTACTTTGCAACGCTCGGTCTGGAAGTATTCGCCCGACATAGTCGTCTTGCTGTTCTTCGCCGGAAACGATCTGCGCAACAATTCGCTGGATCTGGAATGGCATATGTGCCAGCCGTTTTACCTGCTTGAGGGCGACGAGCTCGTGCTGAACGGACCATTTATAAAATCTCCGATATTCAGAGCGGAATGCGCCGTAAAGTTCGAGTCTCGGCGGTCGGCGGTACTCAACGTTGTGGGCGACAGCATCATTCGAATTCGGGCAGCTGCCAGAGGGAAAAAAGCATTATTTGCAGAGGTCGAATCAAACGCTGTAGCCGCCTCGAGACCGACGGCTCCGTCGCAGGCCGTGACCGCAACAGAGCCGGGACTCGCGGACGCGATTTATAAACCTCCACAGAATCAGGTATGGGAGGACGCCTGGAGGGTAACCGAGAAATTGATATTGGCGATAAATGCCGATGTCAGAGCGCATGGCGCCCGGTTTGTTCTGGTGACGGCGACGGTCGGATCGCAGGTTGCGCCCGATGCGGCCCGCCGCGCGCAGTACGCAAAGAGCCTGGGTGTGAAAGACCTTTTTTATGCCGATTCACGGCTTAAGGAATTCGGAACGCGTGCGGGAATCGACGTGTTGAATCTGGCTCCGGCGTTTCAGAATTATGCCGATGAGCATCACGCGTATCTTCATGGTTTCGCCAATACCAAATTGGGGACTGGGCACTGGAATGAGGCAGGCCATCGCCTGGCTGGAGAATTGATTGCCGGCCATCTGTGTAATCTACTTGATAGCTCTGGTCTTTGACTGAATTGTCACCCATGTTCTTCACAGGTCCCTGCGAATGGATGTGCCAGTCTGAGAGGCGATCGCGATTCGATTACAGCCCGCTTAAACATCAACGCGTGACCCTTCTTTTTCAAGGCTTCACAAGGCGCCGGCAAGCCGAGATACCGGGAGCGAGACGGGCGAAGAAGAAGGCAAGGAGCATTTGCGACCAGAGCGGACGGACAAGGATTGGTTGGCGGAGAGGGGGGGATTCGAACCCCCGGAGCCACAAGGGCTCACGTGATTTCGAGTCACGCCGGTTAAACCTGACTCCCGAACCTCTCCGCGTTTTAGCAGCATTTATGTTTGCTGCGCCGCGGTCAAGGTGAGCCGAAGCCGATGCGCGAGCTTCCGGCCGGCGCATATCTGCAGTAGCTTCGGTCCCGGGTGCGTGCGGTCTTTGGATGACGCGTGCCGCGAATGTCGAAGCTTTGATGGAGAGCTCTTTGTCGCGCGACGATCGGGAAGCCGGGGAGCGAAAACCGCGGCCGCTCAGCCTCGTCGCGTGGATGATCGCGGCCAAGATCTGCTGCATGTTCGGCTCGGCCGCGTTTGCCTCGACGCTGGTCGAGCTGTCGCGGGTCTGGCATCTCGACGCAACGCGTGCCGGTTGGATCAGCAGCGCCTACCTGCTCGGCTACGCGCTTGCCGTGCCGCTGCTGGTCGGACTGACCGACCGCGTCGACGCGCGCTCCGTCTATCTTGCCGGATGCGCGATTGGCGCGGTTGCCTTCGCCGGTTTCGCCCTGTTTGCCGACGGCGCCTGGAGCGCCTTTCTGTTCCAGGCGATGGCCGGCGTGTCGCTCGCGGGCGCCTACATGCCCGGCTTGCGGGTGCTCACGCAGCGCCTTCCGGCCCGGACCCGCATCCGCGCGGTGCCGTATTATACCGGCGCCTTCGGCGTCGGCACCGGCCTCTCGTTTCTTATCAGCGGATGGGCGGCAGCGCGGTACGGCTGGCAGGCCGCGTTCGTCGGCGGCGCGATCGGCTCGATCGGCGCGGCAATTCTCATGACGATTGCGACCTGGGCCGTCCCGGTCGAGCGCGACCTGGAGCTTGCTCCGCCCGGTCGACATCCGCTCGACTTCCGCCCCGTTTTGCGCAACCGCGGCGTGCTCGCGTACATCGTTGCCTACGGCGGTCACTGCTGGGAACTGTTCGCCTTTCGGGCCTGGCTGCCGACCTTCCTGCGCTTCGCCGGCGGGCATCCCAATGGCGCCGGCGCGGCCCTGGCCGTGCCGCGCTGGTCGATGCTGATCGTGCTCATCGGCGTGCCTTCCAGCATCGCCGGCGCGGAGTTGGCGCGGCATTGGCCGCGCGACCGAATGCTGCGCTCGTTCGAGGCCTCGAGCATCGCGCTGAGCGTGATCGGCGCGATGAGCGGCAACCTGTCGCTCGCCTGCGCGGTGCTGGCGATGTTCGCTTACAACGTCGCGATCACCGCCGATTCCGGGGCGCTCACGGCGGCCACGGTCGCGGCAGCGCCCGCGCACGAGCAAGGCGCCAGTCTTGCGGTTTACTCGATGGTCGGGTTCGGCGGGGGCGCCGCGGGGCCGTTGCTGGTGGGCCGCGCGCTTGACCTCGGTGGCGGGTTCAACCATCCGCAGGCCTGGTATCTGGGGTTCCCGGCAATGGCGGCGGGCTCCGCCCTGGCCGCGATCGCCCTCTCCGTGGTTCCGCCGCGAACCCCGGCGGTCGCGCGCAGGCCAGCCGGGAAGGCGGCCGCGTCTGAGCTTTGACCCTGCGCGCTTCGGAGAGTTCGTCGCGAGGAAATTGAGCGGTACGACGCGAGCGTGGCCGGCGCCGCGTCGCTTTGCTAGCTTCGGTCTCACGATCCACCTCGCAAACGAGGAGAACGCGCGATGGCCACCGCGATAAAGATGGCGCCCAACTGGCGCGAGCAACTCGGCGACAAGCTGGTCACACCCGAGGAGGCGGTCGCACACATCAAGTCAGGCGATCGCATCACCGCTTCGATCGCGCACATGACGCCCTTCACGCTGTTGCATGCTTTGGCGGGGCGCCTGATGGAACTCGAGCGGGTGGTAGTCAACTACAGCGCGGCGCTGTTCGCCTTCGACCTGCCCGGTATCGGCGAGCGCTTCCGGCTCGAATCGTTCTATCTGTCGCCGATCGATCGCGCCCTCTTCCACGACGGCAAGGGCGAATTCATCCCGGTCAGCTACTACCGCGCCGGACATCTGCCGCCGGGCCTCGAGGATTTCAACGTTTACCTGATGACGGTGTCGCCGCCGGATGCGAACGGCGAGGTCAATTTCGGCGATTTCCAGATCATGTCAAAGCTGTGCGCGCGCAACGCGGGCCTGGTGATCGCGGAGATCGATCCGCATTCGATCCGGATCGGCGGCGACAACTCGATGCATATTTCGGAAATCGACTACTTTGTCGAACGCACGGTCGGCATGCCGCAGATGGCGATGCCGCCGGTTTCGGAAGAGGAACGCCGCACGACCGACACCATCTGCTCGCTGGTCGCAAAGGAACTGGTGCCCGACCGCGCCACGCTCCAGGTCGGAGTCGGCTCAACTTCGGGCGCGATGATGGCTTATCTGCGCGGCCATCGCGAGCTTGGCATGCAGACCGAGATTATCCCGGTCGGCACCACCGACCTGGTGCGCGAGGGCGTGCTGACCGGCAAGCACAAGAAGATTTTTCCCGGCCTGGTGGTGGGCAGCGGTTTCGCCACCGGCACGCCGCGCGCGCAGCTCGAATACGCCGACGGCAATCCGGTCTTTCAATTGTATGACTTCAACTTCACCGACGACGTGCGCACCATCGCGCGCGAGGAAGGCCTCATCTCGATCAACAACGCGCTGTGCGTCGATCTGACGGGCCAGGTCGGCTCCGAGTCGGTGGGGCATCAGATGTACACCGGCACCGGCGGGCAGATCGCGTTCGGTGTCGGCGCCTCGCTCGCCGGCGGCAAATCGATCATCGTGCTGCCCGCGAGCGCTCTGGCGGCCGGGCAACGCGTGTCACGCATCACGCCGAGTCTCCCGCCGGCGAGCGTGTTCACGCTGCCGCGCGCCTTCGTGCACTACGTGGTCACCGAGTATGGAGTGGCCAGGCTGATGGGTAAGTCGCTGCGCGAGCGAGCGCGCGAACTGGTCGCCGTCTCGCATCCGGACTTCCGCAACGAGCTCGCGGCGGAGGCGCGCCGGATGTACGGATGATGCACGGTTGAGTCCGCGCCGGCCCGTTCAGCCCGGACGCGGCGTGTAGATTCCTTCGAATCCCGGCGGACGCCATCCCGCGTTCGCGCACGGCACGCAGACGTCGAACTGCTTGTACTGCTCCTGCTCGCGGCCGAGCAGGCTGACCATGCTCTCGGTCGAGACGGTTTTGCCGCACGCGACGCAGGTCGCCGCCAGGGCCTTGTTCTCTTTGGCTTTCTCGCTGGGCATTTCGGTTTGAGTCAACGGCCGCACTCCGGATCCGGCCGCGCAAATTTCATACTCAATTCGCCAGGCGCTGCGCAACAATGCACGCCGGCAAGCCAGGTCAATGGCCCGCCGAGCCGATCGCGATCCCGATGAGCAGGGCGACGCCGACCACCAGCGCCAGCGCAAGCAACGCGCCGATGCTGTGCGCGCGCTGCTGCTGCTCGGGCGTGATCGGGTTTTCGACGTGCGCCGAATGGATGCCGGTCCGGTAGCCGGTGTGCGACGTGTAATAGATTCCGGTGCCTGGGATGCCGACGGTGCGGCGTATCCCGGTCGGCCCCATCGTCATGTGCGCGCCGCGAACGCCGACCGTAAGACTCGGGCCTGACTTGGAAAGATTGATCGAGAGGCCGGGGAAGATGCGCAGCCGCCGATAGAAACGGAAGTTACCCATCGCCGGAAGATCACGATCCGAGATGCGGCTGAGCGCGAACGCCGTCGGCCGACTTGCGCGCGCGCCCGGCATGCGTCGCATCGCGCCCCGCCAATCGGGAGCCGCCCAGTGGAGCACCAGGACTTCGATCGAATGCTTCGACGCCGCTCCCGCCGCTGCACGCGCCGTGGTCCGTGACGACCTCGACATTGCGCGTGTCTGCTCCCCGCGTTTCGAGCAGCGGCGCGCTCGGTTTGCCCGCGGAGAGCGACTGCAGGCGCGCGTCGCTGACGTTGCGCATCAGGATGAGCGGCGCCCGGCCCGCGGAGCCGCGGGCGGCGAAGCCGAAGACCCGCAGATCGCGCACGTCGTCAAACAGCGCGGCCGGCCGCATATCCGCGCGTTCCCAGCGGTTGCGCCAATTGCTTACCGTCAGGCCGTCAACGTGTCGGGCATAGAGCGCGTACGCCGGGAGCGGACCGAACATCTCGCCCTGCGGATACGCCTGCGGCAATTCGGGGACCGCGAGGTCGTCGAAGCGGTCGCCGCCGATTTCCTCCACGTCAACGTCGGCGACCGTAACGCGGCGAATCGGATAGCCGGGAAGTCCGTCGAACGAGCATGGCCGCGCCGCATCCAACGCGATGATATTGCTGAAGCTGATGTCGCCGATCGATCCGGGAATGCGCACCCGCATCCCGCGCCCGCGGTTGCCGAGCCGCATGAAAATCGGGGTCCGTGCACCGCGGATCACGATATTGGAAACCTCGATGCCGCTGATCTCTCCGCCGTCAACCGACTCGATTGCGACGCCGGTGATCGGCGCGCGCCCCAACGCGCGCCGCGCCACGACGCTGTTGCTGAAGGCGATGCTGCGGAAATCGCCCTCGCTCTCGGTGCCGAGCTTGAACCCGCTGTTCGAGGTGCGCAGGATGCAGTTGGTGACCACCAGGTCCTCGGTGGCGAGACGGCGCCCGAGCGCGAGGCTCGCTTTGGCGCAGATCGCGTCGTCCCGCGTGTCGATATAGCAGTTGGCGATGCGCACGAAGCGCGAGTTGTCCGGATCGATCCCGTCGGCGTAGCCGTTGAGGATTGTCAGGTCCTCCAGGTCGGCGTCCTCGGTACCGATGAGGCTTATATTGTAGTTGGGGGCGTTGCGCAGCGTGATGCCGCGGATGGTGACATGCCGACAGTCCTTGAGCGAGATCAGCTTGGGCCCGCCGCGACGGTTTCGATTGCCGTCGATCGTGCCGGCGCCCTCGATACTCACGTTGCTCACGCGATCGCCGGCGATCACCGCGTAATGACCAAACGAGGTGTCGGGATCGTCGATCGTTGTTGCAAGCGACTGGCGCGAAGCCGCCGCGCGCGCGGCAAGCGGCCGGCGCATCTGCGGCAGCACGATCCAGGTTGGCCGCGCGGTGCTGTAGCTTCCGCCGGCCAGCCGTTCGTATGGGTCGAAATCGACGTCGTCGCGGCTCGCGACCAGGGTTGCTCCGGCCTCGAGCAGCAACGAAACGTTGCTTCTGAGATGGAGCGTACCGGTCAAGTAGCGGCCGGGCGGAAAGATTACCGTTCCGCCCGAACGGCTCGCGGCGGCTTCAATCGCCGCCTGGAGCGCGGCCGTGTCTTTGCTGAGGCCGTCGCCGCGCGCGCCATAACTCCTCACGTCATAGCGCGACGCATGACTTCGATTTAAAGCTTGGCAGCGCAAAGAGACCGCGGCCGCTGCCGCAATCGCGATCACAAGCGCGGCTCCCAGCGCCTTCGCTACAATGTTTGTCTTAAGAGCCGTGCCGCTGATGCCGTTCATTGGCATGAACGCCCATAAACCGACTCATATCAGATCCGAGTGCAAAAATAAAAAAACCGTGCGCGCGCCCGCTGCGACTGTGCCGATTTGCGCAAGCCCGCGCCGGCATCGCGGAGATGTGCGGCGAAGGCGCCCGACGCCTCCCGGGCGTGGCCGCCTGGGGAGCCTTATGGATTCGCTTGTGATCCCGGGGCTGCTATTTCCGCTGCTTTTACCGCTGCTCTGCTGCGCCGGCTGCGGCACGATCCCCGATGCGCTGGTGCTGGTGCGCTCGCCCAGGTTTTACGGCGAGCCGCTGCGGGTCACGGGCGCGCAAGGGCCGTTGTCCACGGCGCAGGGCGAGGCGATCGTCGCGCAGCTCAGTCGCCAGAGCGGCAGTCCTGACGTTCTCGCCCGTCATCTGGCGTTTGAACAGGCGATCAGCGGCGCGCCCCTGATTCTCGGCAATCGGGTGACGCTGCTTGAAAACGGCGCGCAAACTTACCCGGCGATGCTCAGCGCGATTCGCGCGGCGCGCGAAAGCATCAACCTGGAAACCTACATTTTCTCCGATGACGCGCTGGGCCGCGTCTTTGCCGGCGCGTTGATCGCGCGCCGCCGCGCCGGCGTGCGGGTCAACATCATCTACGACGGCTTCGGCTCGCACGCCACGCCCGAGGTTTTTTTTGACACGATGCGTGCGGCAGGCATCCGCGTACTCGAATTCAATCCGATCGCGCCCTGGCGAGGACATACCGTCTGGGCTCCCGACCATCGCGACCATCGCAAGCTGCTGATCGTGGACGGAAAGATCGTCTTCACCGGGGGTATGAACATCTCAGGCAGTTATCTCGGAGGATCGGGCTCGCTGCGAGAACGGCGCTCCGATCCGAAGTTCACCTCGCGCGATACCGATGTCGAAGTCGAAGGACCTGCCGTGTCCGCGTTCCAGCGGCTCTTCTTCACCACCTGGCGAACCGAGCACGGAGCGCCGCTCAATGCCGCCGACTATTTCCCGGTGCTGCTCGACCGCGGACACGATATCGTTCGCGTTCTGGGAAGCGTGCCGGAGCAGTTCACCGTCATCTACCTGACTCTGGTCTCGGCGGTGAATAACGCCGAGAGCAACATCTATATAACCGACGCCTACTTTGCGCCCGACGCGCAGATGCTCGAGGCGCTCGAGGGCGCCGCGCGCCGCGGCGTGGACGTGCGTCTGCTGGTCCCGGGAAAAACCAACGAGCCCTTCATCGGTCCGGCCACGCGCTCGCATTATTCCGAGCTGCTCAGGGCCGGAGTCAAAATCTACCAGTGGCGCGGCAGAATGCTGCACGCCAAGACCGCCACTATCGATGGCGTCTGGTCCACCGTCGGATCGTCCAACCTCGACTGGTGGAGCATCGCGCGCAACAACGAAGTCAATCTCGTGATCCTGAACACCGAGTTCGCGGCCCGGATGAGCCTGATGTTCTTCAATGACCTGGAGGATTCCGACCGCATCGATCTGCAGCATTGGGAAAAGCGTTCATTGGCGGAACGGATCGACGAGACCTTCGCCGGCTACCTGCAGCGCATGCTGTGACGCGCGACCTCGCGTGGGCCGTCAGCGGCGCGCGCGGAAGAACGCACGCAGCAACTCGCCGCACTCGCTCTCGCTCACGCCGCCATACACGGCGATGCGATGGTTGAGGCGGCCGTCGCGCCCGATATCGTAGACTGAGCCGAGCGCGCCGGCCTTCTCGTCGCGGGCGCCGAAATAAAGCTCGGCGATGCGCGCGTGAATCATCGCACCCACGCACATCACGCACGGTTCCAGCGTCACGAACATCGCCGCGCCCTCGAGCCTATAAGCGCCGAGCGCAGTCGCCGCCCGGCGCAGCGCGAGTATCTCCGCGTGGGCCGTCGGGTCGTTCAACCCGATCGGTTCGTTGTGCGCGGCGCCAAAAATTGCGGGCTCGATCAGTGAATCGCCGCCGGGCGCGACAACGATCGCGCCCACCGGGACCTCGCCCGCGGCGGCGCCGCGCCGCGCTTGGGCGATCGCCCGGGCCATCAACGCTGTTTGTCGCGCCCGCTCAATCATGGGTCAAGGGCCGCTTAAGCAGCCTGCCGACAATGCTACATTGAGAGAGGACGAGCCCCAACTCGATTTCCAGCGGCACACAAAAAATGAACGATGAAACGACGGAAATCCGCGAAATCCTACCGCAGGAACTGGCCGAGCGCCTGAGGCGCGGCGAGCGGCCGGTGATCCTTGACGTGCGCGAACCGGAGGAAATCGAGATCGCCCGGTTTCCCGGCGCCACGCCGATTCCGATGGGAGAGATCCCCTCGCGTATCGCCGAGCTCGAGCCGGACGCGGAGACCGTGGTGCTGTGCCATCATGGTATCCGTAGCGCGCAGGTCGCGATGTACCTGGCGCGGCTTGGTTTCGGGCGCGTTGCAAACCTGCGCGGCGGAATCGATCTCTGGTCGGCAACCGTCGATCCAACGGTGCCGCGCTATTAGATTGAGCCCGCTGAGTCGTGCGGCGTTAAAACCGGAGGCAAGCGTATGAGCTATCTTGCGGCGGCAATCCAGATGGCGGCGGGCAGCGACAGGACGGCCAACCTCGCGCGCGCCGAACGCCTGATCCGGCTCGCCGCCGCGCGCGGTGCGAGCCTGGTCGCCCTCCCCGAGACCTTCAATTGGCGCGGCAAACGCCCGGCCGAGGCGGAGGCCGCCGAGCCGCTCGAGGGCGAGTCGCTCGCGGCGATGGCACGGCTCGCGCGTGAGCTCGGCGTGCTCATCGTTGCCGGGTCGATAACCGAGCACGCGCCGGGCGAGGCCAAGCGCTACAACACCTCCGTGCTGATCGGTGCGGACGGCGCTCAAATCGCCGTGTACCGCAAGATCCACCTGTTCGATATCGACCTGCCCGGTCGCGTGACGGTCAAAGAATCCGAGGTCAAGCTGGCCGGTGGCGAGACGGTCGCGGCGCGCACGCCGCTGGGGACGATCGGGCTCAGCGTCTGCTACGATCTGCGCTTTCCCGAACTGTATCGGCGTCTGACATTCGCCGGAGCCCAGATCCTGACCGTTCCAAGCTGCTTCACCTTCCCCACTGGCGAGGCGCACTGGGAAGCCCTGCTGCGCGCCCGTGCGATCGAGAACCAGGCATACGTGATCGCGCCGGCGCAGTTCGGCGCCAACGTTCACGGCTTCTCGGATTACGGCAATACGATGATCGTCGATCCGTGGGGACGCGCAATCGGGCGCGCGTCGGACGAAGAAGGAGTGGTTCTAGCGCCGATCGATCTCGACTATCTGGCCCGCGTGCGGCGCGAGCTGCCGGCGCTGGAGCATGCGCGCCTGCGCGCGGGCCTCGGCTGAGCGGGCCGCGCGAGAGATTAGCGATAGTCGACAGCGCGCGGGCGCGCTTGACGATGCGGCTGACTCGCGCATAAATCAGGCACTACCTGCGCGATTGCGCGCTGCACCGGGGAAAACGTCGCATGGCAGATGGACCGTTGGCTGGCTTTCGTATCCTTGACCTGACCCAGGTGGTCTCGGGGCCGTTTTGCTCGATGCTGCTCGGCGATCTTGGCGCCGACGTGATCAAGATCGAGCCGCCGGAGGGCGACACCACGCGGCGGATCGGCCGGCCGCGCAAGAACGGCGTCACCGCCTCGTTCCTGAACTTCAATCGCAACAAGCGCAGCGTCGTGATCGATATCAAGAAGGAACAGGGCCGCGACCTGGTGCGGATGCTCGCGGTCCGCGCCGACGCGCTGGTCGAAAACAACCGCCCCGGCGTCGCCGACCGCCTCGGTATCGGCTACGCCGATATCCGCCGGCTCAATCCCAAGATCGTCTATTGCTCGATTTGCGGCTTCGGGCCCAAGGGCCACTACGCCAACGCGCCCGCCTACGATCCGGTCATCCAGTGCTTCTCGAGCATGGCTGCGGTCCAGGGCCGGCGCGGCGGACAGCCGACCGTGGTCAAGATGGCGCTGGCGGACAAGATCAGCGGCATGACCGCCGCGCTCAGCATCGTGAGCGCGCTGCACGCGGCGCGCAATCGCGGCGTCGGCCAGAATATCCGCGTGCCGATGGTCGAGGCCATGATGGCCTTCACCTGCAACGACACGATGGTCGGTTACACCTTCGTGCCCGAGGACGAATACAAGGACCAGGCGCCGAAGAGCCAGAGTCTCGATCCGTTCCCGACCAAAGACGGATGGATATCGATCGCGCCCTTCACCGACGAGCAGTTCGAACGCCTGTGCATCGGCGTCGGCCACCATGAATGGTGGACGGCGGTCGCCGACCGCACGGAGCGTATCCGCGGCATCCTGCGAGGGCTCGCCAAAACCCTTCCCGAGCGCGCCACCGCCGAGTGGCTGGAGGTGCTCGAACAGGCCGACGTGCCGGTGGGCCGCGTCAATGACTACGAAACCCTGTTCACCGACGAGGAGATTGTCGCCAACGAAAGTTTCACTCTGTACGAGCATCCCGACGCCGGCACCGTGCGCACGGTGAATCCCGGCGCGCGCTTCACCGAAACACCGGCTCGCATGTGGCGCACTCCGCCGCGCCTGGGCGAAAACACCGAAGAGGTACTGCGCGAACTTGGCGTCGAACGCTCCACGATCGAGGAGCTGCGCGCGGCTAAGGTGATCAACAGCTAGAAGCTAGGAGAACAGCTCGGGCACGTGCTGGCTGAGGTAGACCAGCGCCTGATAGAAGTAGTGCGTTCCCGAGACCACCATCAGCGACGCCGTCAGGTAGAGCAGTGCGTACCATGCGCGCGGCTCGAGGCCGAAATGCCCGGTCAGCGTGCCTATCACGCAG